>Ga0100377_1000174_pt1 | contig 51384 bp, 41 predicted proteins | sample CryGeymeta201501_FD_83664 | JGI IMG/M metagenome (GOLD analysis project Ga0100377, IMG submission 83664) | Groundwater microbial communities from Crystal Geyser aquifers in Utah, USA - Crystal Geyser metaG 2015-01 | ecosystem: Environmental > Aquatic > Deep subsurface > Groundwater | place: USA... | reverse complement strand
TGGGAGCTGCTCGTTCACCACGAGGGCCGCCCCGACTCGGAGCGCGTGCCCGTACACGTCGCCGAGGGTGGCGACGAGCTGATTCAGCTCGTGTCGCCGCGCCCAGGCCTGGTCACCTTCACCATTCACGACGACGACAATCGCCCGCTGCCCGCCAAGATCACCCTCTTCCGCATGGACAGCGATCCGCTCCGCAACCCGATCCTCGGCGATGGCTACATCGCCGGCTCGCCCGAGGCCGTGCTCTTCCCCATGTACGGCCACGGCGACGCAGAGCTGGCTGATGGCACCTACGTCGCCGTCGCGTCGCGCGGCCTCGAGTACGAGCTCGACACCTCCGAGCCCTTCGTCGTCGACGCCTCGCGCCGCGTTCGCGTCGACCTACAGCTCACGCGCAGCGTGCAGAGCGACGGCTGGATCTCCGCCGACCTGCACGTCCACGCGAACCCCTCCCACGACAGCGGCATCAGCCTCGCGGACCGCGCGCGCACCATGGCCGTCGAGGGCGTTGAGTTCTTCGCCGCCACCGACCACGACGTCATCTCCGACTACGGCCCCACCATCGAGCGCTTGGGCCTGGAGCAGTGGGTTCAGTCGGCGGTCGGCACGGAGACCACCACCGTAGAGCTCGGGCACTTCCTTGCGTTTCCGATGCAGCGCGACTTCCTCGGCACGGCCGGCGGCGCCATGGACTGGACCGGCTTGCCGCCGCGCGAGATCCTCGGCACCCTGCGCCAGCAGGGGCGCGACGCCGGCTACGAGCCCTTCACCTTCGTCGGCCACCCGCGCGACGGCATCCTCGGCTACTTCGACCAGTTCGGCCTCGATCCCTACCACGGCGTCGCCGGGCACGGTGGTGAGCCGGGTGTCGCCAAGCTGGAGACGCCGATCCTGTCGCGCATCAACCCGCTGCTGAACGCCGACGAGATCTCCTGGGACTTCGACGGCATCGAGCTGCTGAACGCCAAGCGCTTCGACTTCTTGCGCACGCCCACCCAGGCGGAGAGCGACGCCTTCACCGCGGGTGATCCGGCGGTCGGCGCGCACGAGTTCGTCACCCGCACCATGGCCGAGCAAGAGGCGCTCATCAGCGGTGACGCCACCTTCGCCTACGGGATCGAGGGCGGCATCGACGACTGGTTCACGTTGCTCAACCTGGGCTTTAAGAAGACGCTCCTCGGCAACTCCGACACCCACGGCTGGACGAGCACCGAGGCGGGCTGCCCGCGCAACTTCGTCATGTCTACGTCCGACGAGCCGGCCTTCCTGGACGACCAAGAGATCGCCGACTCGGTGCGCGCGCACCACGTCGTCGCTTCGTACGGCCCCTTCGTTCAGATGTGGGTCGACGGGCACGTCATCGGCGACGAGTTTACGCCCACGGGCGCCACGGTGAACCTCCAAGTGCAGGTACAAGCACCTACTTGGGTCGACGTGTCGCGCGCGGAGCTCTACCGCAACGGCACGCTCATCCACGAGTGGACGCGCGAGTCGGGCGACGTTCAGGATGGCGACGTGGTGCGGCTCGAGACCTCGCTTGAGCTCCCGGTCGACGGCGACACCTGGTACGCGGTCATCGTCGTCGGCGACGAGGGCCTCGGCCCCGTGTTTACGCCGGTGGAGATCCCGTACCTCGACCTACAAGAGATCGTGGTCGAGGCCCTCGGGGGCGTCCCGGCGGTGAGCAGCTTGCTCTCCCCTGCCATCCCGGTGCCCAAGCGCTTCGAGATCTTCCCCTTCGCCATCACCAACCCGATCTGGGTGGACGTGGCCGGCGATGGCTTCGACGCGCCCGGCATCCCGAGCTGGGTCAAGCCGCCCCAGGCCCCGGCCGAGCCCGCGCCGTAGCGTCACCGACGCTGACAGGACGCGACTCGCCAGCGTCAGGGGCCGGGTTATCGGGCGAGCTCGGAGATCTCCTATGCCGCGCATCCTGCTTGAACCCTTCTCTCGCGCCCTCGTCATCGAGAGCCCGCACCCGTCACTCGACGGCGAGCTCGCCCGCATGGGCATTCAGGCGACGCGCGTGGCCTCAGTGCCGGACGAGGACGCGCTCATCGCCGCGATTCAAGGCGTCGACGCGCAGATCCTCTTCAAGCGCTCGCAGGTGCCGGTCACCCGCCGCGTCATCGAAGCCTGCCCCTCGCTGCACGCCGTCCAGCTCTGCTGCATCGGCGACGACAGCGTGGACAAGGTCGCGTGCGCCGAGAACGGCCTGCTCGTGTTCAACGACCCGATCAGCAACGGTCGCTCCGTCGTCGAGCTCGCGATCGGGCACCTCATCGCGCTCTCCCGCCGCTTGTACGAGACCGACGTCGCGATGTCGGCGAGCCGCTGGGAGAAGAACGACCGCGGCCGCTACGAGGTCCGTGGCAAGGTGCTCGGCATCGTGGGCCTCGGGAACATCGGGCGTCAGGTCGCCCGCGCCTCCGAGGCGCTCGGCATGCAGATCGCCTTCTTCGACAACCGCCTCGTCGCCCAAGAGGTCGGCACCGAGATGGGGTGGAAGCGCTACAACACCCTCAGCGAGCTGTTCCGCGCCAGCGACATGGTCACCGCCCACACCTCGGCGCGCGACAGCTGGGGCAGGGATAACGAGGGCCTGCTGAATGAAGCGCTCAGCGAGCTCGCGGCCGATCGCCCGGACAACTCGCCGCGCGTCTTCTTGAACCTCGCGCGCGGCAACGTGCACAGCGTCGAGGCGCTCCGCGCTGCGGTGGGCGCGAGCGCGGTGCGCTACGCCGCCGTGGACGTGTACCCCGACGAGCCGGCTCCAGGGCAGTCCGCGTCGTGGGTGAACCCGTACGCGGATCTTCCGAACGTGGTCTGCACGCCGCACATCGGCGCCGCTACCCAAGAGGCGCAGCCGCGCATCGCGCACCGTGTCGCCGAGACGATGGGCTACTTCAGCCGCTACGGCTGGATGCGCGACTGCGTGCTGGCGCCTCGCGTGAAGCTCTCGGTAGGCGAGGCGGCGTGGGGGCGCGCGGTCCTCGCTGTCGTGCACTCGACGCGCCGCGGCACCAAGAAGGCGATCGACGACGCGATCTACGCGGCCGGCGCGAGCAACTTGTTCTCGACGCACCAGGACTTCGAGGTGGGCGTGGCCTACGACCTGTCGGTGCTCGACAGCGCGCTCTCCCCCGAACAGATCGACGACTTGGTCGCCCACGCGCGCGAGCTCGCTGGCGATGACGGCGCGATTCGTGCGGTGCGGCAGATCCCGGTCCCGGCCCACGGCTGGACGGCGCTCTCAGGCGCTTAGGGCCTCGCCGAGCTCCGCCAGCAGCCTGTCCAGATCCGCCTCGCTCGCGAGGGCGCGGGGGGCGGTCACCGCAAGGTCGAGGCCGCTCGTGTGGCCGGTCAGCGTGAAGAACGCGGGCAGGCCGGGCGAGCCCGGCGCGACGACGCAGACCCGCTCCGGCTCAAAGGTCGGCGTGCGAAAGGCGTCGAGGTCGACGCGGCCGAGGTTCGAGACGGTGGCGGTGGTGCTGTAGCGCTGGTTCGCTTGTGCGCGCAGCGCCGCGCGGCGCCCGATGGCGGCGGCGAGACCGACGGGGAACCACCGCATGACGTCGCCCGAGAGCGGGAAGTCGAGGTGCAGCCCCGCTGCGAGTCCGTCTCGGAGCAGCGCTTCAACGCGGTCGATGTCGGTGGTGGCGGGGATGCGCAGGAGGCCCGTCAGGTTCCCGAACGGGGCTGAATCGGCGACGTGGCGGCGAAGGTCGACGGGCACGTCGAAGCGGGCGGACGCGTCGTCCGGCAGGTGCGCGCTGAGGCTCGCGATGGCGCGGGCGAGGGGGCGGGAGCGCACCGCGCCAAGCCGCAGGCGTCGCCAGTGCACATCCAGTCCAGGAGCGCCCCTCAGCGGCAGCAGCGCGCTGCAGTCGTCGCTGGGAGAGCCCTTCCAGGTGGTGCGCAGCGGCCGGGCCACGGCGGCGTCCGTCACGGTCGTGGTGCCGTCGACATCCCCGGTGAGCAGCGCGCTCAACGTGGAGAGCGCGCCGCGCCCGTCCGCGAGCGCGTGGTGGACCTCCATCGCGACGCAGCCGGGACCCGTCCACAGCCGCAGGCCCTGACCGCGTTCGGGATGAAGCGGCGCGGACAAGAACGGCGCCGACCCGAGGCCGTCCCACCCAGCGGGGAGGGGGGCGACAGCGGCGGCGGGGCCGTCATCGTGCCACGCGGACCACCCGAGCCAGCCGCGCGCGCGCAGCCGGGCAGCGGGGGGGCGCTGCGCAGCGTCTCGAAGGGCGTCGAGGGCGACCGCCCCGCGCCCCTCTACGATGACGAGCACCGCAAAGGGGGGGGCGATTCGGCCGGCGGCGAGCCACAAGCGCTCGACGCCCGAAACCGGCCGAACGAGCGCCATAAGCTGCTACTCGGCGTCGGTGGCTTCGCCGGTGGGCTTGGTGCGAACGCGGCGGCGCTTGCGGGCCGCTGCGGGCGCATCGTCGTCCTCGGCGGCCGAGGCTGCTGCCTTCGGCGCGGCCTTGGCGGCGGGATTGGCGGAGGCCTCGGGAGCGGGCGCCGAGCTGGTGCGGCGTCGCCCGACGGGGGCGTCACCTTCGACCAGCAGGTCGTCGTCGATGGAGTTATCCTCCTTCGACGCGGTCTTCGGGGTGGCCTTGGACTTGACGGCGGCCTTCGGGGCGGCCTTGGACTTGGCGGCGGCCTTTGGCTTTGCAGCGGCCTTCGGGGCGGCCTTCGACTTGGCAGCGGTCTTGGGCTTGGCTTCGGCGTCCGCCTTCGGCGCCGCCTCTGCCTTCACTTCCACCTTGGGCGCGATCGGCGCTTCTGCCTTAGGCGCGGCCTTAGGCTCTGCCTTCGGAGCGGGCTTCGCCGACACGGGCTCGTCGTCGAAGGACAGCATCGAGTCGAGGTCGTCCGTGTCCGAGTCCACGTCCGAGTCCATGCTCGTGTCCGTGTGGTCGGGCTCGCCGAGGTCCGTGTCCATCTCCAAGACGGAGTCAAAGTCGGTCGCGAGCCACGCGAGGCTCTCTTCGACTTGCTGAGTGCGGTCGCGATCCCCGAGGAAGAGCTCGGCGAGGAGCGGAACATCGGTCATGTGCGCGCCATGGTCCTTGAGCGCCGTCAGGTAGACGGTGAGCAGGACCTGGTTGAGCTGCGTGCCGTCCTTCTCCAGCACAAAGGGCGCCGAGGCGGTGCGAACCGGCGTGCCGTCCTTGTGCATGAGCACGTTCGCGCGAATGAGCGCGTTGAAGACGGCGCGAATGGCGCGTGACGGCAGGTCGGGGTGCGAGCGGCGGAGCTCGCGACGCACGTCCTCTTGCACGAACTGCACAGAGACGCGGCGCTTGCGGTCGCGGCGCTGCTGAACAGCGTCGTGGAAGGCCTCAAGGATCGACTTGCGCGTGGACGCTGCCAGCGGGTTGATGCCGTCGAGCGTGAGCAGGTCGACCCAAGGATCCACGCCCGTGGGCAGGTAGGGGTCGCTCCACGCCTGGATGGTGCTCCCGCCTTCGTCCTGCGCGTCGGTGGCTTCGTCGTTGCGGGCGCCGCGCTCGCTTTGGCGCGCGGGGGCCTCTTCGTCCTCGTAGCCCGCGGGCACGACGCGAACGCCACCCTGCTTGGGATCGCGGAAGGTGCGCACCTTGGCGGAGTTTTGGGCGGCTTCGAGGAAGCGCGTGAAGGACGGGAAGCCGAGCTCAGCCTCGGAGAAGTCGGGGGCCTTGCGGCGCATCGCGGTCTTGACGACGGACGCGTGCGGCGGCTCGGGGTCTTCGCTCTGAATGCCCTCGATGGTCTGCACGAGGAGATCGAAGGCCTCGGTCATGGAGAGGCCGTTCTGGCGCACCTCGGCGGTGGGCTCCTTCTTGCGGGTGCGGCGGACGATGGTGTCGTAGAACAAGAACTCGTCGCACGCGTGCACCAGCAAGCGCGACGTGCTGGAGCGGGTTCCGACGCCGATGACGCGCTTGTTCAGCTCGCGCATCTTGAGCACGAGCGGCGTGAAGTCGGAGTCGCCCGACACGATCACGAAGGTGTCGACGTGGTCGCGAGTGAAGGCGAGCTCAAGCGCGTCGACGACCATGGCGATGTCGGCGCGGTTCTTGTCGTGGCCGCCGTGCGAGGTGAGCTCGTACATGTTCACGTTGGACGTGAGTAAGCTCTGCTTAAAACGAGCGAATCGGCCCCAGTCAGCGTAGGAACGAGCGACGAGGATGCGCCCCTTGTCCTTAAGGCGCGTCATGAGGGCGTCGACGTCGAAGCGGCCGAGGCCCTCCTTTTCCGTTCCAGCAGCGATGTTTTCAAAGTCAATCAGGACAGCGAGGTTGGCTTCCATGTGTTTTTAGTGTTCTTCCCGTGCCCTTGCGGCACGCTGTGTGGTTCTCTCGCGCTTGCTTTCGTTTGGCCTTCCCGCTCCGCAATTGCGGAGCCCAGGCGAGTGTACGAGCGTCAGGGCGAGCGCGGACGAAGGCGAAGTGTCCCGTCCGTTCGTCTGAGTAACCTGTTGCGCGCGTGTTATGGCTTGGGCTCCAAAAATCGAGGTAGCGATGCGGTCCTTCGAACAGTTCACGGGTACGTCCGACTATATTGCCGACCGCGGGCTGCTCGCGGCGGTTAACGCTGCGGTCGTGCTTCAGCGCCCGCTGCTCGTGAAGGGTGAGCCTGGAACCGGCAAGACCGTGCTCGCGCGCGCTGTCGCGCAGGCGCTTGGAGCGCCGCTGCTCACGTGGCACGTGAAGTCCACCACCAAAGCCGTCGACGGACTCTATCGGTACGACGTCGTGCAGCGGCTCAACGACAGCCGCTTCGGCGACCGGGACGTGTCCGATATTCGCGCCTACATTCACCACGGCCAGCTCGGGCAGGCGTTTACGGCGTCCGAGCGCGTCGTGCTGCTCATCGACGAGGTCGACAAGGCGGATCTTGAGTTCCCGAATGACCTGCTGCGCGAGCTCGACGAGATGGCCTTTCACATCCCGGAGCTCGACGAGACGGTGACGGCCAAGCAGCGTCCCGTCGTCATCATCACCTCAAACGCCGAAAAAGAGCTCCCTGACGCCTTCTTGCGGCGCTGCGTCTTTCACTTCATCGCCTTCCCACAGCCCGACGCGATGGAGCGCATCGTGCGCGTTCACCACCCCGACTTGGACGCCGTGCTGGTGCAGGCTGCGCTCGACCGCTTCTACGCCATCCGCAAGGTGGGGGGGCTGCGCAAGCCACCGTCCACGTCCGAGCTCATCGACTGGCTCGCCGTCCTCGCCCACGCTGGCCTCGACCCAGAAGCCGTTCGCAAGCAGGACAACTTCTTGGGCGTGCTGCTCAAGCAGGAGAAGGACATCGACGCGGTGGTCGGTCGGGCGCGCTGATGTTCGCCCGCTTTCTCATGGCGCTGCGAGGGAAGGGACTCGGCGTCGGCATCGGCGACTGGCTCGTGTTCCTTGAGGCGTTGAGCAAGGGGCTCGCGGCGTCTCCCGACGAGATCTACGAGCTTGGACGTGCCCTGATTTGCCGCTCTGAAGCTGAATATGACGCATATGATCAAGCGTTTGCTGAGGCTTTTGATGGCGTGGTTCTGCCCCCGGAGCTCGCGGAGCGGGTCGCGCGTTGGCTGGCCGAGCATCGCGCGCGCCCCGACGCGAACGGTGAGGCCCGCTTCGACAACCTGAGCGAGCTGCTCGCGGCCCTCGCCGAGATCGCCGAGCAGCAAGACGCGGAGCACCACGGCGGGAGTCGCTGGATCGGCTCAGGTGGCACGAGCCCGTGGGGGCAGGGCGGTCGCAACGCGTTTGGCGTCGCGATGGGCGAGGACCCGCAGGGAGGCCGCACGGGCATGCGTGCGGCGGTCGAGCGCAAGTGGAAGGACTACCGCGGCGATCGCACGCTCGACGTGCGGGACTTGGCCGTTGTGCTGCGCGCGCTGCGCAGTCTCCAGCGCGACGGTCGCCCAGAGCTGGACGTCGACGAGACCATCGATCTCACCTGCCGAAGCGGCGGCGACATTGAGATCGTCGAGCGCCCTGAGCGCAAGAACCGGCTAAAGGTCGTGCTCATCATGGACGCGGGCGGGAGCATGGGGCCGCACGCCAACAAGGTCGAGCGGCTGTTCTCGGCGGCGAAGGAGGTCAAGACCTTCCGCAGCTTTCAGAGCTACACCTTCCATAACTGCGTGTACAACTCGCTCTACACGCACATCTCCCAGCTCAAGCGCGTCTCCACGCACGAGGTGCTCGCGGCGCTCACCCCACAGCACCGCGTGATCTTCGTCGGTGACGCGTCCATGGCCCCCTACGAGCTGTTCGGCTCCTATACCTGGCCCGGAAACGGCAACACGCTCTCGGGCGAGGAGTGGCTTCGACGCTTTCGCGAGCGCTGTCCGGCGAGCGTTTGGCTCAACCCCGATCCGCCAAAGTACTGGAGACACGCGACGGTTAGCGCCATCGGGCGGATCTTCCCGATGTACGAGCTGACGGTCGACGGCGTGCGCGATGCTGTTCGCAAGCTGAGGGCCCCGCATTAGCAGGTTTCCCGGGTGCAATTCAACGTACTGTCGCCTGAGTTTACTCAGTCGTTTGCGCGCGCGCCTCGGACGCTGTAGTTTGCCGGCGTGTTGGGGCGTCGCCAAGTGGTAAGGCTCCGGGTTTTGGTTCCGGCATTCGCAGGTTCGACCCCTGCCGCCCCAACCACCTTCCGCACTCACGATCTCAGGAGGCGCGACCATGTACGGTGAGATGGTCCTGTTGTCCGGTAACGCAAACCGGGCCCTCGCAGAGCGGATCGCAGAGCGCCTTGGTCATCCGCTGTCCCCCGCTCGGGTGGCGCGCTTCTCCGACGGCGAGACCCGCGTAGAGCTGTCGCAGAACGTGCGCGGCCGCGATGTGTTCATCATTCAGCCGACCTCCGCGCCGGCGAATGACCACCTGATGGAGCTGCTCATCATGGTGGAGGCGTGCAAGCGCTCGTCCGCAGGGCGCGTGACCGCGGTCATGCCCTACTTCGGCTACGCTCGGCAGGATCGCAAGGTCCAGCCTCGCGCGCCCATCACGGCGCGGCTCGTCGCGGACCTCATCGAGACCACCGGCATCCACCGCGTGCTCACGATGGACCTCCACGCGGGTCAGATTCAGGGCTTCTTCAACATCCCTGTCGACAACCTGTACGCGCAGCCGCTCTTGCTCCAGTACATCAAGGAAGAGCTGCTCACGCCCGACGCTGTGATCGTGTCGCCGGACGCAGGCGGTACCGAGCGCGCTCGCTCATACGCAAAGCGCTTGGGCGCAGGCCTCGCGATCATCGACAAGCGGCGCAGCGGCCCCAACGAGGCCGAGGTCATGCACATCATCGGTGATGTCGCTGGCAAGCGGGCGATCCTGATCGACGACATGGTGGACACCGCCGGCACGCTCACCAAGGGCGCCATCGCGGTGCGCGAGGCCGGGGCCAAGCAGATCTTCGCGGTCACCACGCACCCAGTCCTCTCTGGGCCCGCCGTGGAGCGCATCGAAGCGTCGCCGTTCAACCGGGTGGTTGTCACCGACACCATCCCGCTCCGGCCCAACGCGGCAGCGTGCAGCAAGTTCCACGCGCTCTCGGTGTCGTCGCTCTTCGCCGAAGCGATTCGTTCGATTCATTTCAATGACAGCATCTCGCGCCTCTTTCTTGAGGACTACTGACAAGCCATTGTTGCAGTAATGCCCGCGTTCCCTTATACGCGGGCGGCAACATTCATATGGAACCGTCCTGGCCACCTCGGGGTGGCCCACTGACCGTGGGATGGTGTCGAGAGCGCTGGTTTTCCAGTTGCTCCGCTCCTCCTCGTCTTGGGGTCCCTGACTAGGGCCGGGTTCGCCATTGAGGAGAGACCATGAGCAATACGCTGGTCGCAGAGACCCGAAGCGATGAATCCGGCAAGGGCGTTGCGCGCAAGCTCCGCGCGTTGGGCAAGGTGCCCGCGGTCGTGTACAACGACGGCAACCCCGCGCGTCACATCACGATCAACGCCGACGAGCTGACCGCGATGTTCCGCCACACCAAGAACCGCAACACCGTGGTTGACGTCACGGTCGACGGCCAGGCGACCCCCTGCCTCGTCCGCGACGCACAGCGTCACCCCGTCACGCGCGAGATCCTGCACGTGGACTTCTTCGCGCTCCGCGAAGACAAGGTCCTCCGCGTCATGGTCCCCGTGAGCACCTCGGGCAAGTCCCAGGCGGCGAACATCGGTGGTCGCATTCGCATCATCCGTCGCGAGCTGCCGGTCACCTGCACCTACAAGAACATCCCCGAGACGCTTGACATCGACGTGACGCCGCTCAACATCGGTGACATGGTCAAGTCCTCGCAGATGGTCACGCCCGAAGGCGTTGAGATTGCGCTCGTCGCGCCGATCAACGTCATCAGCTGCTACGGGCGTAAGGTCGTCGCCAAGAAGGTGGTGGCCAAGGAAACGAAGAAGAAGAAGTAGCTCACTGCCATGCATTTGATCGTCGGGCTGGGCAACCCGGGACGGAGGTACTCCGATACCCGGCACAACGCAGGCTTCTTGGTCGTAGACCGATTGGCCGAGCGGTGGAGTGCGCCTGTCGATCAAAAGCAGCTGGGTTCGGAGCTGGGCAAGGCGCTGATCGCGTCGCACCCGGCTCTTCTTGCCAAGCCGCAGTCCTTCATGAACCTGTCTGGCCAGCCGGTGGCGTCGCTCAAGGGCTACTACAAGGTCCAGAACGAGCACGTGATCGTCATTCACGACGATCTGGACATCGAGTTCGGACAGGTTCGGGTCAAGCGGGGAGGCGGGCACGGTGGTCACAACGGCCTCCGCGACCTGAATCAGCGAATTGGCGCCGACTATGTGCGAGTCCGCTTCGGGCTCTCGCGTCCGCCGGCGCAGTGGGACACCGCTGACTTCGTGCTCAGCGCGTGGACAACGGACCAGAAGAATCAATTAGACGAGGTCGTCAACCGAGCAGCGGACGCGGTGGAGGCTCTCCTGCGGGATGGGCTGCAAGCCGCCATGAATCACTTCAACACCAGGCCCAAGTCCGCTCCCCAGGGACAACAGGCCGACACGAGACACGACGCGTAAGCGCTCGTCGTATGGAGGCACCAGGATGGAGAACGCCATCTTTGCAGTCCCGGTGACAGGACTGATCGCACTAGGATTCGCCTATTGGAAGGCATCTTGGGTTGCGCGTCAGGACCCTGGCAACGCCACCATGCAGGAGATCGCGGGCCGAATTCAGGAGGGCGCGATGGCCTTCCTCGGTCGCGAGTACCGTGTGCTCGCGGTGTTTGTTGCGGTGGTTGCGGTGCTGCTCGCGATCATGAACACGGTGAGCACAGCCCCGGCTGCTAACCCCATCATCGCGTTGGCCTTCGTCATCGGCGCCTTCGCTTCGGGCTTGTCGGGCTACTTCGGCATGAAGGTCGCCACCAACGCCAACGTGCGCACGACTCAGGCGGCCACGAAGGGCATGCCCGAGGCGCTTCAGGTCGCGTTCTCTGGTGGTTCGGTCATGGGCATGAGCGTGGTTGGCTTGGCCATCCTCGGCCTCAGCCTCTTGTTCCTGCTCTTCACCCGCGTGCTCTTCCCCGGCGCCGAGCTGCTGGACACCGCGCTCGGCTCGCTCACGGGCTTCTCGATGGGCGCGTCCTCCATCGCGCTCTTCGCTCGCGTCGGCGGCGGCATCTACACCAAGGCCGCTGACGTCGGCGCTGACCTCGTCGGCAAGGTCGAAGCTGGCCTCCCTGAGGACGACCCCCGCAATCCCGCCGTCATCGCGGACAACGTCGGCGATAACGTCGGTGACGTGGCCGGCATGGGCGCGGACCTCTTCGAGTCCTACGTCGGCGCTATCATCGGCGCGATGGTCCTCGGGTCGGGCTTCGTCGCGGTTCACGCCGCTGCGAACCCGAACCTCGGTCCGGTCGTGCTCCCGCTCCTGATCGCTGGCGTTGGTATCCTCTGCTCGATCGCCGGCACCTTCATGGTGCGCACCACCGAGGGCGGCAACCCCCAGCACGCGCTCGACACTGGCGCGTTCGGCGCTGCGGGCGTCATGGCCATCCTCACCTTCGGTCTGGCCAAGGTGTTCTGGCCCGAGGGCGGCACGCACATCGAGGTCGCTGGCATCGCGGGCGACACCATCCTCTGGTGGCAGGTCGGCGTCGCCACCGTCGTCGGCCTCCTGACGGGCGTCGCGATCGGCATGATCACGTCCTACTACTGCTCGATGGGCAAGGGACCGGTCGACAGCATCGCCAACCAGTCCAAGACGGGTACGGCGACCAACATCATCGCGGGCTTGGGCGTGGGCATGGAGTCCACCATGCTCCCGATCATCTGCATCGCGGTCGGCGTGGTCGTCTCGAACGGCGTCGCTGGCTTGTACGGCGTCGCCATCGCGGCGCTCGGCATGCTCTCGACCACGGGCATTCAGCTCGCGGTCGACGCCTACGGGCCCATCGCTGACAACGCCGGCGGCATCGCCGAGATGTCGCACCAGGACGCCGCTGTTCGCGAGCGCACCGACACCCTGGACGCTGTGGGCAACACCACTGCGGCCATCGGCAAGGGCTTCGCGATCGGCTCCGCCGCGATGACCGCCTTGGCGCTCTTCGCGGCCTTCGCACAGCAGGCTGGCATCACGTCCATCGACGTGTCCAAGCCCCTCGTCATGTCGGGGCTCTTCGTCGGCGGCATGCTGCCCTTCGTCTTCTCGGCGCTCGCCATGAAGGCGGTCGGCGAGGCGGCCATGGAGATGATCGAAGAAGTCCGCCGCCAGTTCCGCGAGATCGATGGCCTCTTGGCCGGCACCGCCGCTCCCGATACGGCGCGCTGTGTCGCCATCTCCACGGACGCAGCGCTCAAGCGCATGGTGCTCCCCGGCGCGATCGGCGTGTTCACGCCGGTGGTCATCGGCTTCCTCTTTGGCCCCGAAGCGCTCGGTGGCCTCCTCGCCGGTGTTACCGTCTCCGGCGTGCTGCTCGCTATCTTCATGTCCAACGCCGGCGGCGCTTGGGACAACGCCAAGAAGTCCTTCGAGGGCGGTGGCTTCAAGATGGCGGACGGAACCATTCACCCCAAGGGTAGCGAGGCCCACATGGCAGCCGTCGTCGGTGACACCGTCGGCGACCCCTTCAAGGACACCGCAGGCCCCTCTCTCAACATCCTCGTCAAGCTCATGGCAGTCGTTTCGCTGGTGCTCGCCCCCGTCCTTCATGGGATGAATTCGGGTGGTCTCCTCGGTACGCTGCTCGGACAGTAAGTTTTCGGAGAACAGAACATCATGGCTCACCACGAGTACGAGACCATCATCATCATCCGTCCGGATCTGGACGACAGTGTCACCTACGGCATTGCCGACAAGCTCGAGGGCATCATCACCGGCTCGGGCGGCCACATGCTGCTCCGTGACGACTGGGGCAAGCGCCGTCTCGCGTACCCCATTCGCAAGCAGCAGAAGGGACACTACATCCTCTTCAACTTCTTGTCCGAGCCCACCGAGATCGACGAGTTCGAGCGGCACATCCGCATCAACGAAAACGTCATTCGGTTCCTCACCGTGATCCGCGCCGAGTCTGTCGACGTCGAGGTTCGCGTGAAGCAGGCCGAGGAGCAGCGTCGTCTTCGCGACGAAGCCGAGAAGGCTCGTCTTGAGTCTGAGGCTCGCGCCGCCGCTGAGGCTGAGGCTCGCGCCGAAGCTGAGGCCGCCGCTGAGCAGTACTACAACCAGGACGACCAGTCCGCTGGCGTCTAGGAGTTCCCGATGCGCGTCATTCTCAAGAACGAAGTGCCGCACCTTGGCAGTGCAGGCGACATCGTCAACGTCAAGCCCGGCTTCGGCCGCAACTTCCTTTTCCCCCGCGGCTTCGCCATTCCGGCGAGCGAGGGGAGCGTGAAGCAGCTCGAGCACGCCAAGCGCGTCGCCGACGGCATCCGCCGCAAGGAGCTCGCCTCCTCGCAGACGCTCGCCGAGAAGCTGAACAACACCGCGATCACGATCCGTCGTGAGGCGGGCGACGACGACAAGCTCTTCGGCTCGGTCACCAACCGTGACATCGTCGATGCGCTCGCCGCCGAGGGCCTCGAGGTGGACCGTCGGTCTGTCGAGCTCGATGACAACATTCGCTCGATCGGCCTGTTCACGGTCCCTGTGCGCCTCAACCGCACCGTGACCGCGCAGGTTCGCGTGTACGTCATCCGCGGCTAAAGCCTCGGACGACGCCCATCCTCGCAAGAGACTGGGACGGCCAAGGGAAGGGGGGTGTCGCTCGGCGGCGTCCCCCTTTCGTGCGTTCGGAGGTTAGGTGGCTGCGGCACCTGGAGTGAGCATGTCGGAGTCCCGCGCCTACCCTCACAACCTCGAAGCTGAGCGCGCGCTCCTCGGCGGGCTCATGCAGGACCCCGATCGCCTGCCCGAGGTCGAGGCGATCCTGGCGGCGGACGACTTCTACCGCTCGGATCACGCGCGCTTGTTCGCGCTGTTCGTGAAGATGAGCGCGGGCAACGAGCCCATCGACCTCGTTACCGTGCCCGAGCGCGTCCTGCAGGGCGGTCGCGAGGAGCAGTACGGTGGGCTTGCGTATGTCACGTCCCTTCCCGACCACGCGCCCTCCACGGCCAACCTGGGGCACTACGCGCGCACGGTGAAGGAGAAGGCGCTGCTGCGGCGCCTGATTGAGACGAGCGAGGGGCTCACCTCCGAGGCGTACACGCAGCCCGGCGACGTGCAGGATCTGCTCGACCGCGCCACGCGCGAAGTGCTCGCGGTGGGCGAGGCTTCCGAGCGGCGGGGCTTTCGGCAGATCAGCGCGCTCCTCGATCAAGAGGTGCTTCGGTACCAGCGCATTGAGGACAACGAAGGCGCCGACGGCACGACGACGGGGTTTCGGGATCTCGACAAGCTGCTCGCCGGGCTACACCCCACCGACCTCATCGTGCTCGCGGCGCGTCCAGGTATGGGAAAAACAGCGTTTGCGCTGAATATCGCCCAAAATGCTGCGATTATGGGAGGCGCTGGCGTGGGGATCTTCTCCATGGAGATGGGCGCCGATCAGCTGACCACGCGTATGCTTTGCTGCCGCGCGCTGGTGGAGTCCGGCAAGGTGCGCGAGGGCCGCTTGGACCCCGACGACTGGGAGAAGCTGATGGCGGGCGAGCAAGAGCTTCGCAAGCTCCAGATTCACATCGACGACTCTGCCGGGCTCACCATCGGGGATGTGCGGTCGCGATCGCGTCGACTGAAGGCGCGCGTGCCCGAGCTGAAGCTGATCGTCATCGACTACCTGCAGCTCATGAGCGGTGACGAGCGATCCGCGCCGCGTGAGCAGCAGATCTCCGCGATATCGCGCGGGCTCAAGGGCCTCGCGAAGGAGCTGGAGGTCACGGTCATCGCGCTGTCACAGCTCAACCGCGCGGTGGAGTCGCGCGCGGACAAGACGCCGATGCTGTCCGACTTGCGCGAGTCCGGCGCCATCGAGCAGGACGCCGACATCATCTTGTTCATCTACCGCGACGAGTACTACGAGAAGGACGGCTCCGAGAAGAAGGGTCTGGCCAAGGTGTCTGTCGCCAAGCAGCGAAACGGCAGCCTCGGCGATGTTGAGCTGGTCTTTCGGGGACAGTTCGCTCGCTTTGACAACTACGCATCGGATGACCTGCTCGGATGAGGTGCGTCGAGACGCGCACAACTGCGGCGAGCCGCTCTGAGACGATCGCTCCGTGTTGTTTCGATCCCACCAATCTTCCCCGAGGGCTCTTGACCTAGGGCCCCCAAAACGGTACCCATAGCGTCCAGTTCCGCGTTGGTGCGTGCGCACCCCTCGGTCGAACCCTACAATGGATGAGCCGGTCCCATGGGCGAAAACTCTGAATTGCTGAGCACGTTCACCGCTAAGCTCGACGCCTTCGAGACGTGCAATACCTTCATCGAGCGTGCATATGCCCAGGGCGAGCACTTCGACGCGAAGGTGATCGAGCGCGTTGTCCAAAAGAACAAGGACAAGCTGCTCGTGGTGTTCGAGGACGTGATCCCTCTGATCATGGACATGGAGGAGGTCACCTCCCGGCTCTCGGTGCGCCGCGCGGAAGTGCTCGCTTCCAAGGGCACATCGGGAGACCAACTCGAAGAGCTCTCGCTCATGCGTGAGATCGGCGAGATCTCCGAAGAGGAGTTCGCCGCGCAGTCGGCCGATCTCGTCCAGGCGGTCACCAAGATCGACGAACAGGTCGCGGAGCTCGACCTCGAGCTCGAAGCCTTCCAGGCGCAGCTCGACCGCTGGCAGGATCTTGGGCTGCGCTCCGGCGTGCTCGATCCCGAGCCGGAAGCCGACGACGTCTCGGAGGACTCCGAAGACTCGGAGGACTCGGAGGACTCCGAAGGCGACGACGAGGGCGTCGATCTCGACATGGGCGCTTCGGGTCCGCAGGCGATTCGCTTCGACGACGACTCGGACATGAGCGACATCGACTTTAGCGAGATCGCGGACGCTGGCACCGAAGGCCCCGCGCCTGCGCGCGCCGTCGAGCCCGTTCAGGAGGACCTCTCCGTCGTTTTTGGCGATGATGATGACGGCCTCAACCTCGACGTCAGCGACATCGACATCATCGGTGGTGGCGAAGAGGACAGCGTCGAGCTGGAGGGCGCTCCTGCAGAGGACGGCCCCCGTCGCGCCGTCCTCTTGTATCAAGAGGGCACGGCCGAGGAGCAGATCTACCCCATCAACGGCGATGTGCTCACGCTCGGGCGTGGCCGCGACAACGATGTGCAGGTCAAGAACGACTCCAAGGTCTCGCGCTACCACTGCAAGGTGTACCGCCGCGGCCCGAACTTCTACGTCGAGGACAACAAGTCCGCGAACGGCACGCTCGTCAACGGTGAGCTGATCACCGAACGTCGTCTGTTCGGCGGCGAAGAGGTCATCATCGGCGAGACGTTCTTCCGCTTCCGAATCATGGACTGATTCTCGCGGAACACGACGAACTCTGCAAATTCTGGTATGGTGGCGGCGTAGGATTCTCGAATCCGCGCCGCTATTGTGTTTGGAGCCATGCCCAGAAAGAAGACCGCCGCTGCCGGACCCACGTACTACACGACCTACCAAGTCGCGCGGTTCTTGGGCGTGTCACTTCCAACCGTGGTCAACTGGGTCAACTCCGGGCTCCTTGTCGCCCATCGCACGCCCGGCGGTCATCGGCGCATCGCGCGCAAGGACATCGTCACCTTCGCGCGCGACAACGACTACCCGCTCGCGCCGGAGCTGCTTGAGGTCGGGCGTCGCGAGCGGCGCATCCTCGTGGTCGATGACGAAACGGACTTCTCTGACCTCGTGAGCGAGTACCTCACCCTCAAGGGCGACTTCGAGGTGGAGACGGCGGAGTCAGGCTTTCAGGCCGGTTTTGCTGTCGCGCGCTTCAAGCCCGACCTCATCATCCTCGACCTGATGATGCCCGATATGGACGGCTTCGACGCGCTCCGTATGCTGCGCGAGCACCCGGACACGCGCCACGTCCCGATCATCGCGTGCTCCGCCTACCGCGACGGCGACGCCGAGGAGCGCCTCGGGGATCTGCGCTTCGATGGCTTCATGGAGAAGCCGGTCAAGCTCGAGGCCATCCTGCGGACGGTGCAAGAGAAGCTCGGCCTCAAGGGGTAGCGGCTACGCGTCGGCCTGATGGCGTCGCTGCACGAGCTGGGCTGCGATGGAGACGGCGATCTCTGCGGGGGTCTGCGCGCCGATCGCGAGCCCAACGGGTGAGCTCAGGCGCTCGAACAGGTGCTCGTCCATTCCCGCGGCGCACAGGCGCGTGCGGAAGCGCGCGACCTTCGCGCGGCTCGCGATGAGCCCCACCCACGCCGACGCGCGCGGGAGCAGCCGCTCGATGAGGTCCTGATCGAGCGCGTGGTCGTGGGTGACCACCAAATAGTACGCGTCGGCGCGGAGTGGCGCGGCTTCGAGCCAGCGAAGGGGATCCTCGCAGCGCACCGCGCAGCCCGGCAGACGCCTCGGGTCCGCCCAGTCAGGCCGCGCGTCGACGACCGTGACGTCGAAGTCGAGCTGCAGCGCGATCGGTGCGAGCGCGGAGCCGACATGGCCAGCGCCGAAGACCACGAGCTGGGGGGGGGCGGGCAGGGGATCGATGAACAGCTCCATGGTGCCTCCACAGCACATGCCGAGGTCGTGTTGAAGGTGCAGGGTCACCCGGGAGGGCGTGCGCGCCTCAAGCGCCGCGGTCGCCATCGCGATCGCGCGGTGCTCCGCGTTGCCTCCGCCGATCGTGCCAGCGACGCGCCCGCCGCTCGTGACGAGCATGCGCGCGCCGGGAGCGCGCGGCGCGGACCCGCCAACGCCGATCACCGTCACCAAGACCGAGGCTTGCCCCTCGGTGCGGCACCGCAGCGCGGCAGCGAAGACATCTTCCTGACGATGGCTCATGGCGCGAACGTTCCCTCTCTTGGCGATCAGTGGTAGTCTGCGCGTCCGGTATGCGCACCCTCCTCTCGATCATCGTCATCACGCTATTGGGCTTCGCGCCGTCAGCGAACGCTCAAGAGGCGCCGATCTTCGGTGTCGGAGCTGGGCCGACGTGGGGGTGGCAGGTTGTCGGGCCGCGCCGCGGTGGCTCGATGGTCGCGGTCGCCGTGAGCCCGCGCGACCCGAACCGCTGGGCGGCGCTCAGCGAGCGCGGTGAGGTCTGGCTCACCGAGGACGGCGGCACCACCTGGATGCAGTCGTTGAGCGCGCCGCGCAAGGGCTTGGGCAGCTTGTCGAGCGACGAGGACATGACCCGCGACATCGAGGCCTCTGTCGAGGACCTCGTGCAGCAGGACAGCGTCGAGCTCGAAGAGGACGATCCAGAAGCGGACATCGGCGACCTTCAAACGGACGCCATCGAGGTCGCTGTCGACGACATTCGCGCTGAGCTCGACGCACATCCTGTCGCCAGCGCGAAGCGGTTGGCCGCGAGCGGCCTGTGGTTCGGCCCCGGCGGGGAGCTCTTCGCTGGGCGCGGTGATGGCCTCTACCTGCTCAGCCCCGGCGCGCAGAGCTGGACCCATGTGCTCGAAGAAGCCACCGCTGCGCTCACGCACGTCGAGTCCCGTGACCTGTGGCTGGCGGGGACCGTCGACGGTGTGCGCTATGCCGTTGATCCGCGCGCGTGGATGGACGCCGATGACGGCACCGAAGGCGTCGGCGTGTGGGAGCTCGTCGCCATTGGCGCGCGCGTTTGGGCGGCCACCACCGATGGGGCGCTCGTCGCGCGCGACGCGCAGACGTGGCGTGCCTTCCCGGAGCTCCCGGGGTCTGTCGACCAGGTCGAGCGGGTCGACGATGGCGTGTTGTTGCTGCAGGACGGCGCGCTCCACAGGCTCGGCGCGACCGGCTTGGAGGAGGAGACGCGCGCGCTCCCGGGCGGCGCGGACCACTTCGCTGTGCTCGCAGACGGCTCCATCGCCGCGCTCGGCGACGGCGGCGCGTGGGTGTTCGAGGCGGGCACGTGGCGAGCGCTCCGCGGTGGCGCCTCTGCCGGTGGCGTGCGCCAGGTCGCTGTCGCTGGTGACGCGCTGGTTGTGGCGGCGTCGGGCGGCGTCCTCAAGTGGGTGGTCGATGCCCCAGCGCCCGAACAGCACGTCGTGAGCGCGCAGTGGATGTCGCTGGAGGAGCTGGTCGACGGCGTCCTGCATCGCCCTGAGCTCATGGTGCCGGCCGCCGCACACACCGGAAAGGCGCTCTACACGGCGCTCCCCAAGGTCTGGCTGGACGGGTACTTCGACCTGCGCGAAGGACAGCGCTGGAGCCCCAGCGGTGGCACCACGGACAACCGCGTGCCGGATCACGCGATGCGCGTCATCTTCGAGTGGCAGCCCCCCGGCCGAAAGGGCGGCATCGCTGCGGACTCTGACTACGAGGACCTCGCGGATCTCGCGGACACCCGCGCACGCGGTGCCGATGTCTTGGTGATCGGGGACAGCGTCGTCGTCGACGACGGCAAGGACACGGCCTCGCTCGCGCTGCTCTTGGAGCGGGGGGCGGTTGAGTACCGCGGTCATCTCGTGGACGAGCTGCAGCGCTACTACGATCGGCGCACTGCGCTGGTCGCGAGCCGCGGGGCAGACCCGCGCGTAACGCTGGGCGATCAAGTCGCTTACGAGCTAGAACTTCAAGAAGTAGAGGCCCAGCTGGACGTCCTGTCCGGCGGTGCTGTCGGTCGCTGGCGCGCGTTGAGCGGCCTTTGAGGAGGTTGGTATGAGGATTATTGGATGGGCCCTGGCGGCGACGTGCTCGGCGACGACGGCGGCAGCGACCGAGCCGCTCGTCCTCAACGACGCGACTGTGGAGCAGCTCGCGTCGCTTGACGGTGTGGACCTCGGGCTCGCGCAGCGCGTCGTGGACCTTCGGTCCTCGCGTGGGCAGCTCTCGAACCACGAGGCGCTTCGTGTGCTGCCCGGCATGAGCGACACGGCGCTCGACAGCCTTCGGTCCCACACGACCATCGAGTACGACCTCCCCGTCGGCGGCTCGCGCTCCTACGGCTCTCCCGACGATGTGCTGCGCGAGTTCGCCAGCGAGCCCACGATTCAGCAGGTGCAGGCGTGGGCCGCGGACTACGCGCGCGTCAACGCCTCCACGGTCGAGCGCTGGCTTCGCGCGTCCGGCGGCTTCGCGGCCTTGCCCGAGTTCCGCGTCGAGTACCGCTTCAAGGGCAACTCCGGCAACGACTGGAAGTACTTCCCCGCGGACGGCATCATCGACACCCCCGGGGAGTCGGTGTTCAACACGCTCAACGCCGCCAACCGCGATCGCGAAGACCGCGTCGCTGTGCGCGCGACGTGGAACCTCGACAAGCTGGTCATGTCCTCCGAGCGGATTCGTATGATCAACGAGGCACAGGACGTCGTAAAGCTGCGCGACAAGGTGCTGACCGAGGTCACCCGCCTCTACTTCGACCGCCGCCGCGCGCAGGTCGAGAGCGTGCTCTCCCCCAAGCGCGACCTCGGCGCTCAGGTCAAGGACCAGCTCTCCATCTTGGAGAAGACCGCCCAAATCGACGCGCTCACCGGCGGTGCCTTCTCCGGCAGCAACGGCCTGGTGCAGTAGCTAGTTCGCCCACACATCGCCGTCCGCGGCGATGTGGACCCGGGCTCCGGCCGCGGCGACGACCGCCTGCGCGGCGTGGGGCTCGACCCCCGGACCGAGGTGCGTCAGCCAGACCTCGGGCACACCCGACGCGCGGACCACCGCGGCGACGTCCTCGGCGCACAGGTGCGCGAGGTGCGGATCGTCCGCGCGGCGCCCGCACTCGGAGACCAGCAGGTCCGCGCCACGACACAGCTCCGCCACGGCGGGGCAGGGGCCGGTGTCGCCGGTGTAGACAAGCGCACGCCCCTGCACCTCGAAGCGGAGCAGGAGCGCTGCGCCGCTGTGCGTGGCTGGACGGGCTCGGAGCGTGAGGGCGCCAAGGCGCAGCTCACTGCCTTGCTGGAGCGAGAGCTCGGAGAGCAGCACGCCGCCAGGCGGACGCACCCATCGCCCCCACACCTGCTCCAAGTGGGTCAGAAATACGCCGAGGCCTTCCCCGCCGATCAGAGGAAGCGCCGTGGCGCGGGTGGGCGCGAGGCGGAGCGCGAACAGGAGCGGCCCGAGCTCGCCCGTGTGGTCGGGGTGCTGGTGCGAGATGACCACGCCAGCGAGGTCGCGAGCGGCGACCCCAGCCTGCGCGCAGCGTTGCAGCGCGCCGGGCCCGGCGTCCACGAGCCACACACCCTCGTCGGTGTGCAGCAGGTGGCTGGCGTGCCCGCACGCGGCGCTCGGGAAGGCGCTACCAGATCCTAGGACCTGGAAGCGAACGCTCACTCGTGCATATAGCCGAGCCAAGCCTCGGCTTCGGCTTCCAAGAGCGCGCCGATCTCGTCGAGCACGTGCTCGTCGCTGCCGAGGCGTGCGAGGTTGCACAGGTACAAGCGCATGGCCTCGGGGCGGTACTCGTCGGGCGATTCGCCCTCGGGGGGCTCGCCCAAGAACAGCCCGAGCACGGAGGGCGCGATGGGCGGGTCGCTGTCGCGCAGCTCGTCGAGGTCGGGGCGGTCGAGGAGGTGGAAGGGCACGCCCTGCCAGAACTCGGACACCGGATGCGGCACGGTGAGCAGCGCGGCCTCGAGGAGCGCCTTCCACTCGTCCGAGCTGTGGGTGAGCGGGAAGGGGTAGGACTCGGAGTCGAGCTGGTGAGCGGCAACAAAGGCCTGGGACGCGTCGTTGCTCTTGCCGGGGAGCAGCTCGAGCGCGAGCCCGAGGGTGTAGTGCGCTTCGGCGGCGGACGGGTCGTGGCGAATCGCGTCACGCGCGGCTTCGACCGAGCCGACGATCTCGCACGCCTCAAAGCGAGCGACGGCCAAGCCACAGAGCAGGTCGACGCTAGCCTCGCCCACGCGCAGGCGGTGCTCGTAGATCGGCACAGCGCCCATGGCGTCGCCGAGCTCAAGCGTACAGTCCGCGAGGAGCTCAAGCGCTTCGAGCTGCTCGGGCGACTCGTGCAGCAGCTCTTCGAGCTCCACTATGGCTGTCACGAAGTCCTCGTTCTCCATCGCGCGGTGGATGATGTCCAAACGCAGCCGGCTACGAGTCTCGGGATCAATCGCCCAGCTGGGCTCCGCAACATCATCCATGGCCGTGTTCCTTGTGAGCTGGAAAGAGGCCAGCGCCTACCCTAAGACGAAGTAGGCCGCAACAGCGAGGACGACGATGACGACGATGACGATGCCCACGATCAAGCCACCGCCAGCGATGGCCATGGCCGCGTTCGAGCCGCCCGCCTCGGCGACAGCGGTCGGACCCGCTTTAGGGCTGCTCTTCGGACTAGCTGCTGCCTGAGGCACGCCGCCGCGCAGCGCGATCGAGAAGACAGCGAACTCCGCGATGTCTCGACACAGGTCGATATCCGACAGCATCCACTGCTCGAAGCTCGCCTCCTCATTTGGCGTGGCCATGCGGTTCGCTTCGTACAAGGGGAGGGGCGCGCGGTCCAAGATCGGCTTGTCGGGGGCGACTTCGAACGGCACTTGCTCGTTGTCGCGCAGCCACTGCTTTACGCGGTAGCGCGCCTTGAGGACGCCGAGCGGGTTGCCACCCAAGGACTCGGAGAGCTCGTCGATCTGCTCGTTTGAGACCTTCCCGCCGTAGACGGCCTCCAACAATCGCATCTCGTCGGGCAGCGCCCTACGCGCGTTCGCGAGCAGCACCTTGGGGCGCTTATCGCCCGTGTAGCCGTTGCTCTCATCGCCGTCGGTGGCGCGGCTGCCCAGGGTCTCGACCTCGGCAGAGATGAGCTTGTGCGCCCACTTTACGAGCTCGCGTGGGTCCTTGATGGCCGCGACGCCGCCGAGGAAGGCCTGGCTCGCGTTCTGACAAGGAGCGGCGCCTGCGGCCTCGCCCAAGCGCGACGTCGCGATGGCGTAGTACCAATCGGCGAAACGCTGGGCCATGAGGTTGCCGGCGTTGGCGTCGCCGCCATGCCAGTCCTTGAACAGCTGCGTGATGTTTCGCTCTTTGGCTTGCATCGAGATCCTCGTCGGTGGGGCCGGATTGGCGCCAATGTTACCGGGTCCGCACCACGGGCTCAAGCGCTACAGGTCGTATTCTCACCGAAGTGAGGATTCTTCCCGCGAGCCAGTGGTACCGGGCCTCAATCTGAAACGGGCCTTCGCGCTGGCTGAGGTCGAGTGAGACCTCGGCGCGGCCCTCAAGGTCGGGGTATACCGCCGCCTCTTGGAAGTCCACGTAGCGCTGAACCCACGGGTCGAGCGCTTTGTACACCGCCTCCTTGACGCTGAATCGCAGGATCGTGCTCAGCCAGGCGCGGTCGTCGGGGAGCGCGCGCACCTGCTCAAGCTCGGCGGGCGTCAGGACGCGCTCCAAGATGCTCATGCGGGGCGGGCCATATTCTTCGAGATCGACGCCGATCGTGTCGCCCAAGCTTGGTGCTACGAGCGCCACGGCGAGCTCGCGCTTGTGCGAGACGGAGCCGATGAGCGACGCGGGCAACAGCGGTGCGCCGCGCAGAGTCTCCAGCATGGCCGGGGGCTGGTGCCCGAGCTGAGCTGCAGCGGCGCGCAAAGCAAGGCGGCCGCCTACGAACTGCACTTGCCGGAAACCCCGAAGACCTCGCGCAAACACCGCCTCCTCGGGGTGGAGGCGCTCAAGCACCTCCTCGGGGACGGGGTCGGACGTGTCTGGAAGGCTGACGGCGGAGAGCACTCCGTGAGGCGTCGCGTGGTGGTAGGCGACGTGAAAGGGGGTCAAGATGCCACCACTATACACCACGTCGCGAACGGCCGAGCGCGCGTAGCTCGTCGGCCTCGGCGTCGGGGAGCGCTGTCACGGGGCCGATGGACGAGGCGAGAAGCAGAATGCGCGCCGCGTGCTCCACCGCCTCAAGGTGGCAGAAGGCCTCGAGCAGCGAGCGCCCCAGCGTCACTGAGCCGTGGCGCTCAAGCAGCATCGCGTCGTGGGTCCATGCGGCGCCCTCGACTTGCTCGGCGAGGGCGAGGGTGCCCGTGCGCGCGTAGGGCAAGACGGGCACCTCGCCGAGGCCAACCACAACCTCGGGCAGCACCGGTGCGCGTAGGCTGATGTGCGCGAGCGTGCACGCGACGGCGTGGGGCGGGTGGGCGTGAATGACCGCCTGAACGTCGGGGCGCGCGCGGTAGCAGGCGAGGTGCAGCGCGAGCTCGCTTGTCGGCTTGGCCGTTCCTTGAAGCAGGGTGCCGGCGCGATCCACGAGGAGCAGCTCGTCCTCGGTGACGAAGCCTTTGTGGCACCCCGACGGCGTGCAGAGCACGTCACCGGACGGGAGTCGCATCGACACGTTGCCGTCGAGGGCAGCCACGAAGCCGCGCTCGTAGAGCAGGTGAGCGATGCGAATTAGTGCAGGGCGGGCGGTCATCGAAGTGGCCTCGTTCGCGGCGCCTCTATCCCTGTATGTCGGGACGCGCTGACGGGGCCCGTCCTTGACCGTTTGGCGCGACCCTATAGGATGCGCGCCTATTGGCAGCTGGAGGTCAGGTGGGAAAGCGGCTCGTCATCGCCGAGAAGAAGAGTGTCGCCGAGGACATCGTTCGGGCCATCGGTGGCTTCGTCGATGAGGGCGAGTTCTACGAGTCGCCGGACTACGTGCTCTCTTGGGCCTTCGGCCACCTGCTCGAGTTGGCTGAGCCCGAGGCCTACGACAAGGCCTTTCGCAGCTGGGCGCTAAAAAATCTGCCAATTCTTCCCGAGAGCTTCAAGCTGAAGCCCAAGGAGAAGCAAAAGAAGCGCTTGGACCTCATTCGTAAGCTGGCGCGCCGCAAGGATGTCGACGGCCTCATCAACGCCTGCGACGCCGGGCGCGAAGGCGAGCTCATCTTCCGGCGCTTGCTGGAGTACTCCGAGGCCGACAAGCCGACTGAGCGTCTCTGGCTTCAGTCCATGACCACTGACGCGATCGTCGAGGGCTTCGCGCACTTGCGCCCCGGCTCCGAGATGGACTCCCTCGCGGACGCCGCATGGTGTCGCGCCGTGGGCGACTGGCTCGTGGGCATGAACGCGACCCGCGCGCTCACGCAGCGCCTCAAGAGCCGCGGTGAGCGCGAGGCTTGGTCGGGCGGACGCGTGCAGACGCCGACGCTCTCGCTGCTCGTGCATCGCGAGCACGACATCCTCGCGCATGAACCCCTTCCTTACTGGAAGATTCTCGGGTACTTCGCTTTTGCCTCCCAGCAGTGGGAGGGGCAGTTCCAGGACCCCTCGCTCAACGTCGCGGGCGATCACAACCGGAACTCGAGCCACATCTTCGATGAGGCCCGTGTGACCGCGCTCATGGCTGGGTTGGACGTCGCCAAGGTCGGGTCGGCCACGGAGAAGCGCCGGCAGTCGCGCTCCAACGCCCCGCTGCTCTATGACCTCACCACGCTCCAGCGTGAGTCCGGCTACTCGGCAAAGCGTACCTTAGACGCCGCACAGTCCTTGTACGACACGCATAAGGTGCTCACCTACCCGCGTACCGACTCCAAGCACCTGCCGAGCGACTACGGCGAGAAGGTGCTTGAGGTGCTGAACGCGCTGAGCGCGGACGTCGAGTTCGCCGCGCACGCGGACTCGATCCTTGCGATGGGCCCACAGAACCTCGAGCGCGTGCTCGACACCTCCAAGGTCTCGGACCACTTCGCCATCATCCCCACGGGCGCGGTCTCCGACAAGCCGCTCTCGCCGGTCGAGGCGCGCATCTACGAGATGGTGTGCCGCCGCTTCCTCGCGGCCTTCATGCCGGCCTCGGTTTGGTCCGTCGTAGAGCGCACCGTCGACGTAGACGCGGGCGCCGAGATCGCGCACTTTGTGACGTCCAAGCGCATGCTTGAGGTCCCGGGCTGGGAGGCCGCATACGGCAAGGAGGTCGGCCACGGCGCGAACCTTCCGGCGCTGCCCGAGGGCGGCCCCGTCATGGTCGAGCACGAGCGCTCGGAGCTCACGGCCCACGAGACCTCGCCCGAGGCGCGGTACTCGGAGTCCACGCTGCTCGCGGCGATGGAGAACGCCGATCGCGAGGTCGACGACACCGAGTTCGCAGCCGCGATGCGCGGTTCGGGGCTTGGAACGCCGGCGACGCGCGCCGACATCATCGAGAACCTCATCAAGAAGCAGTACGTCCGCCGCGTGGACAAGCGCCTTCGCCCCACGTCCAAGGCCATGCGCTTGATGGACGTGCTTCACCGCGTCGACGCCGGCGCGCTCGCGAGCGCCGAGCTCACCGGCCAGTGGGAGTTCAGCCTAGCGCAGGTGCAGCGCGGCGAGCTCGGCCGCGATGAGTTTCACGGTCGCTTGAACGCGTATGTCGTGCAGTTTGTCGAGGCGCTGCGCACCTTCGACCACCACGCGCTTTACCAGTCCGAGCCGGACCTGGGCACCTGCCCCGCCTGCAACGAAGGTAAGGTCGTCGAGAGCGTGTGGGGCTACCACTGCACGCGCAACACGGGCGCCGACTCCGAGTGTAGCCTGATGATCTGGAAGGATCGCAGCGGGCGCTACATCGATCGCAAGACGGCGACGGCGCTCGTTCTCAACAAGCAGGTGGGCCCCATCGACGGCTTCACCGACCGCTTTGGGCGCACGCTGACGGGCAGCCTCTTCTTGGAGTTTGACGACGAGAAGGGCCGCTGGGGCTTGCGCACCGAGTTTGGCGCGCCCGTCGAGGGCGAGGAGGCCGAAGAGGAGCTCGGGGAGCTCGGTCCGTGCCCGGAGCACGAGGGCTGCGCGATCGTCGAGACCAACCTGCGCTACGTCTGCCGCAAGCTCTACACGGGCGAGGTGAAGAAGAACGCGCCGACGCTGCCCCGCAAGGTGTGCCAGCGCGAGATGAGCCACGAAGAGGCCAGCGCCTTCTTCGGCGCCGAGGGTCGCACCGAGATCCTCGATGAGTTCGTGTCGAAGCGCGGCCGCAACTTCCGCGGCGCGCTCGTGCGCAAGCCCACCGGCAAGCACGGCTTCGAGTTCCCGCCCCGTCCCGGCGCCGAGGCTGCCGCCGAAGGTAGCGCGGACGCGAAGACGCCCGCCGCCAAGAAGGCTCCGGCCAAGAAGGCTCCGGCCAAGAAGCCCGCTGCCAAGAAGCCCGCTGCCAAGAAGCCCGCCGCTAAAGCCAAGGTCGCGACCAAGGCCGAGGCTGATGCGCCCAAGCCCGCGGCGAAGAAGGCTCCTGCCAAGAAGGCTCCTGCGAACACCGGCGCGCCCGTGGTCGCGGCGAAGAAGCGCTCCGCCAAGAAGCCCGCCGCCAAGCGCGCCGCTGCGGCGGACGCCGAGGAGCCGCACGCATGAGCCCCCTCGGGGTCAGCGTACGGGTCACGGAACCCTGCGCGGGCGTCGAGGGCACAGCGCTGTACGAAGCGGTCGACGCGAGCGGCCAGCTCGTCCCCGGGGCTCGGCTGGCGATCATCGGCCTGATGCACGGCGACGAGCCGGTCGGCGATCGCACGCTGACGCGCTTGGAGCCGCAGTTCACCGAGCGACTCATCGCTGGGTCGGTGTTGACAGTGCGGGCGAACCTTGAGGCCGCGCGCCTAGGGCTTCGCAACACGCCGGACGGCGTCAACATGAACCGCCTCTGGGACCGCGACACGCTCGCGCGCCTTCAGGTGGACGAACCTACCTGTTACGAGGAGCGGCGCGTCGCCGAGCTCGCGCCGTGGATCTTGAGCTGCGCCGCGATCTTGGACCTGCACTCGACCAGCCGGCCCGCGCCGCCGTTCATGCTGTTTCGCGATGACCAACATCACGCGTTGCTCGCGATGAAGCTCGGCGTCGAGCGCATCGTCACCGGGTTGTACGAGGCCTCGATCGTCGAAGGGGGCTTGTGCTCCAACGCGGGCCTCACCGTGGGCGAGCCCTCCGAGCGCGTCGGGTTCACCTTCGAGGCGGGCCAGCACACCAACCCGGCGAACGCCGAGCGCGCGTTTGAGGTCGCGGTGCGCCTGCTCGGGCTGCTCGGGCTGTGGAGCGAGCTGCTACCGCCGTCTACCGTCGAGCCCGCTGTGTATGAGATCATCGATCGCGTCGCGCAGGCGCCCTCGGGCACGCCACCTTGGCGCTTTGTGGGCTACCAAGGCGGAGAAGCGGGCAGCTCCCGAAGCGGCTTGCCGCGACAGCTCGCGTCCTTCGAGGACATTGAGGCGGACGAGATCATCCTGCGCCGCTCCGGGCAGGTGGTCGAGCGCGCGCGCGTGCCCTTCACCATGCTCATGCCCGCGCCGACCGCGGCGCCGAGCGATGACCTCTACTTTGTTGCGCAGCGGCGGCATGGCGGGCTCGGGCGCCAAGCGGGGCCGCGCACGGATGAGCAAGCGCGTCGCGAGGCGTACGCCGTCGAGCACATGCTCGATCTGTTGGAAGACGACGACTTTCAGCGAGGAACCACCTGGCTGAGCTTCGACTCGCGTCACGTTCTCGACCTGTGCGCCGATCAGATCGCCCACACGCTGCGCTTGCCGCAAGGGCATCCGCACCGCCGCATCGCCGTCGTTGGGCGCGGCGACTGGGGAGGGGATGACAGCGAGCGCCGCGCAGGTCAGCGCTACCGTCACGCGATGCGCCTCGCAGTGCGCGAGGGCGTCGAGCTCGACCGCATTCAGCTCATGCGCGGCGCGTCCATGGGGTGGCTCGACTCGCTCACGTCGCCAGGCATGCGCTGGATGCTCACCGAGCGCTCGCAGATCCCAGGCGCGCGCCCGGTTCGGTTTTGGGTGTCCGCGCGTCAGCCGCACGCGGTCTCGATCCTCGTGCTTGGGGACCTTGATCGCGGACTTCGCGAGGGCGACACCCGCCATGTACGCGTTGTGCTCGTCATCGAGGCCGCGAACGTCGAGCCGGACGAGGACACAGCGCAGGTGCGAAGCGTGCGCGCCGGGCTCGTGTCCGCGCGCGTCGACTTCCTCCGCGCCACCAGCCGTCTGCTGCACGCCCTCAAGAACGAGCACCGGCGCCTGCTGGAGCTGTCGCCGTTGAGCGAACACGCTGGGCTTCGCGCGGTCACGGCGTCCGACGGTGCGATCTCGCCGACAGAGCGCGAGGGTGAGCTCGACGGCATGCGCGACGGGCTTCGCCGCTTGCAGTGGCAGCTCTGGGAGCAGGCGCTGCGGCCAGCGCTCTCCAAGACAATCCACTTAGAAACACCACAAGCGGTTGGCGAGTGGGTCGCGAGCACCATGGCGTCCACGGGCATTCGCGATGTCGCCGCCGTGCGCGCTTTGGTGCGGGAGGACGGCGACGGCCGTTGGTTTGTCGACGCCCAGAGCCTCGACCCGGGCATGGTGGAGGCGCCGCGCGACGAGGCTGGGCCGCACCGAGCCACACCGCCGCCGGCGCTTCGGGCCGTCGACATCAACGCGGACATCATCGAGCGCTGGATCGGCTGGAAGCGGTTCTTGCGCGGCGCGCAGGTGGTGCCCGACAACCGCGGAAAGGACGTCGACCTCGCCTTCCACGAGGGGGAGATTCACCGCCACTTCGAGCGCATGTATCGCCACGCTGTCCGCCTCGGACGCCAGCTTCCAGGGCGCGTCATGGTCGTCGTCGCCGGCGATGGACAGACCCCGAGCCGCGAGCGCCCGAGCGGCACCGCCGGACCCGTCATGTGGGCGCATCGGCAGGTCCTGCTGGAGCCATCGGTGCGGTACCTGCGCATTCAGCATGCCCAGAGCACGCATTTGTCCTGGATGAAGGACGTGCTCGGCATCTTGAAGGAGCGCCCGGCTATTGGCGCGCCCGTTGGCCTGCAGTGGGAGGCCGAGCATGGCAGCTCCGTGAACGTGCTCCTCGTCTGCGTGCGCGACGCCGACGCACCCGAGATCGACGACGACGTGTGGACCCTCGACGGCTGGAGCATCGAGCACTGCGGCGTCGTGCTGTCGGAGCTCGAGGGCGGTGGCCGTGAGTACCAGTTCGCGATCTTCACTGAGCTGCTGCCAGGGCCTGCTGGGCGCATCAACCAAGAGCTGCTGCACTTCGGCCGCGCGCACTGCGAGGGCCTGCTCGCCCAGGGTGGGGCGCGGGCTCGAGGCCCCGGCGTTGGGGCGTTCGAAGACGCTGTCATCGCTCAAGTTGAGGGTTGGATCGAGCAAGCGCGCGCTGCGTACGACGCGCTCGACGGGCCCTGCTCGGGGCGCTGGATCGCGGCGCGGCTGGGCCTCGCTGATCACAGGCTGGCGCGGAGCATCGCGCTACAAGTGCCGCTCGCGACATCCGCTCGCGAGGCTGCGCGCGCGATCTGGGAGGAGTTCCCCCGCTGGCCAGGCCCCCTGTGGGAGCAGCTTGGGCCGGTTCCAGTGCGCTGACCCCCGCGCGGTACGCCGCGCTGGAGTATGATTGCCCGCGAGTAGGGGAGGACTTGTGCAGTTTGTCGTGACCTCGGATGCGGAGGAGTCGGTCCAGGTCGTCGCCGAGGACTGGGGGTCCGCCATGCAGCGCGCGATGGCCTTCTTGGACGTCGACGCCGAGGCCAGTGGGCGTTGGCACGCTGTCTCCATCGGGCTCGGCACCGTCATGGTCGGCGACCCCGGGAGCGGGCGAAGCTGGACGGTTCGCGAGGCCGACGCCCCAGATGTCAGCGGCTTCGCCGGACGCGGCCTGCCCGTCGCCGCCGATATGCGCCAGCCGGACGAGCTCGCTGAGCGCCTCTTTGAGCTGTCCTTCGAGCTGGGCAATCAGGACGCCACGTCCGCGACCTCCGCCGCGCTCGAGGCGCTCCACGAGCTCATCCCGTGCGAGGCGTCCAGCGTCCTGCGCGGCACCCTCAACGACATCGGCCTCACGTTCGTCGCGGCCACGGGGCCCGTCGCCGCGAACTTGCTCGGTCGGTCGCTGCGCTGGGGCAAGGGGCTCGCGGGCGCGTGCTTCACGTCGGGCAGAACGATACAGAGCTCTGTCGCCAACGACTGGCGGCATCTCCGCGACGTGGACGCGGACACCGGTTTCACCACGCGCATGATCCTGTGCGTGCCGATTCGGAACGATGTGGGCGTGTTTGGTGTCGTGCAGCTGCTCAATCCTCCGGGCGACGCCTTCGCCGCCTGGCAACTGGACACCGTCGAGACAATCGCACGAGCCCTGGCAGGGAACCTCGCGGCGGGACTTGTCGACTGAAGAGCTGGAGGTATCTTGCGTTTTCAAGTGAGCGGCTCGATGGGCCAAGTGGAGGTCGACGCCGTCGACTGGATGATGGCCATGTCCAAGGCCATCACGCACTTTGGCGTGCAGGTGTCCGGATGGGTTTGCGATACCCGCCCCAACGGCGACACGCAGGTGCTCGACCCTGGGTCAGGTCTGACTTGGGTCGTTCATCCGCTCGAGTCCGCGGTGTCCGCGCCCATCGGCGGCGCGCCGCGCCAGGCTGGACCACCACCGGTGCCCTCCTTCTTGCAGGGAGCCACGTCGCCGCGCTTGGCGACGCCCGCTCCCGCGCCGCCGCGGTCGCTCATGGGCGGGCGCTCCATCACGCCAAGTCAGCCGCCGGCCATGCCGCGGGCGGCCGCGCCGCCGCCCTTCGCACCGAGTCGGCACGCGCCGCCTCCTGCGCCTCCTGCGCCTCCTGCACCTCCCGCGCCGCGCGCGCCTGCGCCCGCGCCACGCGCGCCTGCGCCGCCGGCCCCCGTCGTTCAAGGCCCGCCCGAGGACCTCGCTGAGCGCCTGTTCGACGTCTCCATGGACATCGCCGCCGCTCCCGACAAGAACTCCGCTTGCAGCGCGGCGCTTCAGGTCGCGCTCGATCTGGTCCCATGCGAGGCTGGAAGCGTCCTTCGTGGCACGATCAACGACGCAGAGCTCACCTTTGTCGCCGTCTCTGGGCCGGTTGGCGAGAAGCTCTTGGGCCGCGGCGTGCCCTTCGGGCAGGGGCTCGCGGGCGTTGCCTTCGACCTCGGCATCACCGTGCAGGTGAACGACGTCAGCCGCGACGCGCGCCACAACAAGGCGCTCGACGCAGCGACCGGCTTTCACACGCGGTCGATCTTGAGCGTGCCGGTGCGCACCGAGACCAACTTCTACGGCTGCTTGCAGCTGCTCAACCCGCCGGGGCGGTTCATGTCGTGGCACGTAGAGGTCGCGGAGACCGTCGCGCGCAGCCTCGCCGCCACGCTCGCTGCGACCCTCTGAGGACCTCTTGACCCTCCCCCTAGACGCGCTCATCGGCCCCGACGAGACCTGCGACGCCCTCTCGCCAGACTTTCGCTTATTGCAGCTTCGAAAGGGACATCGCTTCTCTACGGACGACCTCGTCACGTCGTGGCGCGCTACCACCGCCATGCCGAACGCCACGCGCTTGCTCGACCTCGGCTCGGGCATCGGCAGCGTTGGCTTCGGCGCCCTGGCGCTGCTTCAGCACAAGGCCTCGTTGGTCGGCATCGAGGCCCAGGACGTGTCCTTCGACCTGGCGCAGCGCTCGGTGCTGCTCAACGGCGTGCAGGATCGGGTGCGCTACGTCTTCGGTGACATTCGCGACCCCGAGGTGCTCCCCGCGGGCAGCTCCTTCGAGCTCATCACGGGGTCGCCGCCCTATATGCCGCCTGGAACAGGGATCTTGTCGCCGATCCCGCAGCGGGCAGCCTGCCGTCACGAGCTGCGCGGGTCGGTCTTCGACTACTGCGAAGCCGCGCGCCGGTGGCTGGAGCCAGAGGGCCGCTTTTGCTTCGTGATGCCCACGGCCGACGAGCGCAACCTGCGAGCGATCGAGGCCCATGGCTTCGTCCTGCTGGAGCGCTTCGCGATTCACTTTCGCGCGGGCGTGCCGCCGCTCATCTCGACCTTTCTCTGCGCGCGGCGCGAGGACATCGAGCCTTGTGCGCCGCAAGAGGGCGCGCTCCACGTTCGCGGCGACGACGGCGAGTGGACGGACGAGTACTTCGCGTTTCGCGCGCTGTTTGGGGTCGAGGACCCGCGTTCCAAGAGCCAATAGGAGCCTCGATGCGCATCCAATCTTCAGTGGCGGCCACCCACAAAGGGGCCGTTCGCACCTGCAACGAAGACGCGGTGCTCTGTCTGGAAGACGGCCCGCTCTTCGCGATCGCGGACGGCATGGGTGGCGACCAAGATGGCTTGGTGGCGGCGCAAGCGGCGCTGGCTGTTGTTCGGGAGCACATGCCCGATCTCCGGGCGCAGCTCTCGGCGGTCGCGCGCGAGCGCACCACGGGCAACCGCTTGGGGCTCGGGCGCCTGATCGACCATATCTTCGCGCGCGCGGGGAGCGCCATCGCCCAGGCGGCCCGCGAGCAGCGCAACCCGCAGCTCGGCGCGACGCTCGTCCTGTGCATGGTCGTCCGAAACTACGCGTACATCGCCCATGTTGGCGATGTGCGTGCGTACTTGGTGCGCGACCGCGAGCTCATTCGCTTGACCGAGGACCACTCCGTCGCCGAGCTTCGCTTGCGCCGGGGGCGCATCACCCAAGCCGAGTACGAGGTCAGCCCCGACCGCCACGTGCTCTACCAGGTGCTCGGCGCGGGCGTCGAGGTGGACGTCGACCTCGCTGAGGTGCGCTTGGGGAATGGCGATGCCATGCTCTTGTGCTCCGACGGCTTGGTGCGCGCCCTCACCGAGGACGACATCGCGGCCTCGCTCAACGTCGAGCGTCTGCCGAGCTCCGCGCGCACGCTCATCGCGCGGGCCAACGCCGCTGGGGCCGAGGACAACGTCAGCGTGGTCCTCGCGGCCTTCGAGTCGGACGCGCAGGATGAGCCGCTCGAGGTCGTGACGGACATCATGCGCGACGTGTTCTTGTTCGCGGACCTCTCCCACCAGGAGCGCTTGATCATCGCGCCCTACCTGGAGGAGCTGGTGGTGCCAGCCGGCCAGAACATCGCGGTCGAGGGCGATCCAGCGGACGCGTTCTACGTCGTGATCTCAGGCTGGGTGCGCGTCACCAGCGGTGGCATCCAGCTCACCGACATTCGCCGCGGCGGCCACTTCGGGGAGATCGCCTTGGCGCGCCCGGTCACGCGCAGCGCCACCGTGCGCACGCTCGCCGACACCCGGCTCTTCTCGCTCAGCCGCTCGCGCTTTCAGGCGCTGGTGCGCGCCAAGCCCGACCTCGGCGCCAAGCTCGCGCTCTCGCTGCTCGACGCCGTCGGCGATCGGCTCCGCGAGCTGTCCGATCGCATTCGGCGCGCGGAGTCGGCGCTACAGTCGCGCTAAGGCGGCGCAGCGCTCGCCACGCGAGCGACGCTTAGCCCTTGAGCTTGGCGTTGGTGTTGCGCAGGCGCGTGCCCAGCGTGGCTACCAGCTTCCAAAGCATCATATTGCCGAGCGCCGGCTCGAGCATGCTGAACTCGCGCAGCGCGTTGCGGCTGATGGACAGCAGGTGCCCGAAGCCCTTCGCGATGACGGTCGCCGAGCGGGGCTCGTGGTCGACGAGCGCGAGCTCACCGAAGTGCTCGCCCTGACGCAGCACGAGGACCTCGCGGCCGTCCACTTGCACCGAGAACTCGCCCTGTACGACGACGTAGAGCGTGTCGCCGAGCTCGCCTTGCGAGACCACGGTCTCGTCGGGCGAGATGAAGTGCTCGGAGACGATGCGCCCGACGCGAAGGCGGGCGTGGAAGGGGAGGTCCTCGAAGAGGAAGAGGTTCTCCATCGCCTTGGCGCGCGCGGCGACGGACTCGGCCTCCAGCACGGCTTCGGGCTCGATGGCGATGACGGTGACGTTGTCCTTACCACCGGCGCGCAGCGCGGCTTCGATGAGCTCGTCGACGCCGGACGCGATGTTCGGCTTCTTGAGGTTCTCTAGCATCGCGCGGGGCTCGACCAGGTCCGAGAGGCCGTCCGAGCAGAGCATGATGCGGTCGCCGTCGATGAGCTCGATGGCGAGCGTGTCGGTCTTGGCGTTGGGGTACAAGCCGATCGCGCGGGTGATGACGTTGCGGTAGCGGCTGGTGCGCGCTTCTTCGGGGGTCATGGCGCCCGTGCGAATGAGCTCGTTCACCATGGAGTGGTCTTCGGAGAGCTGACGAAGCTGGCCGCTGCGGAGCAGGTAGGCGCGGCTGTCGCCGACGTGGACCAAGAAGGCCGAGCCGCCGCCGACCGCGGCGGCGACGAGGGTGGTGGTCATGCCCTGACGGCCGGTTGCGCTCGCAGCCTCATAGACGCGCTTGCTGGCGGCGTTTGCGGCCTCATCCAAGAGCGCGAGCACGGCGTTGCGCGACGCGCGCGTGCCGGCGGTGGCGCAGGCGTCGACCGCGGCCTTGATGCGCGGCGCGTAGGCCTGAAAGGTGTTGACCGTGATCGCGCTCGCGAGCTCACCCGCTTTGCGACCGCCGACGCCGTCCGCCACGACAAACAACCCGAACTCCTCGGCTGCGAGCAAGGAGTCTTCGTTGTGCTTCCGCTTCAGCCCGACGTCTGTGCGGGCGTGGAACTTGATCATGCGGGCCTCGGCGGGTCGGACATCGACCGGGCATACCATAGCAGCCCGGCATGGTGAGGGGAAGGGAGCAACCGCTCTGGAGGTCGACTCAATCGACGCGCAGCGGGAAGCGCTGCGAGACGAGCACCTGCGGCTCGGTGGTGGGCCCGCGCTGATCGAGCAGCTGCACGCGAAGCCACCACGGTCCGGCGGGGCCGTCCGAGGGCAGCAGCGCCTGCCATCGATCCTCGAGCGTCGCGCCCGCTTGCAAGCGCGTGTCGCTCTCGGTGCGCCAAGGGGGCCCGTCGCTGAGCGTGCGCCCGAGGCGAAGCTCGTGGGCCGCGCCTACGAGCGCATCGTCGGCGCCGAGCAGCTCGGCGCGCAGCGACACAGCGCGGTAGGGCGAGCCGGTGGGGAACGCGTGCCCAGCGCCGGTGTTTTGCAGCGTGATCTGCACGTCGAGCGGGTCGCCGCCCCGATGAAGCTCGACCGCGGCGAAGCGCACGAGCAAGCTGACAGCGCGGGCCGCGGGGAGCGCGACCTGGTGGCTCGCGGCCTCAGCGCGCACGCCGGGGCGCATGTGGCAGTCTTGGCAGGTGATCCCTGCGGCGGCCTGCGCTGAGCGCTGCCACTCGCCGACCGTGTCGTAGAGCGGCATGTCCGCGCCGGGCCACGTGAGCTGGTGGCAGGGGGCGCAGCTGTTCGCGCTCAACAGGTCGGGCGCCAAGCGTGTGGGGTGAGGGGCCGCGGTCACGGCGGTCGGGGTCAGGACCTCGCCGTCGCGGACGTGGCAGGCCGCGCAGGTGACGCCCTCCAGCGAGAGCGTGGCGTCAAAGGCCGGGTTCGGGGCGCCTACCGGGTGCTCGACGAGGCCGCCGTCGAAGGTCACGAGCTGGTCCCACTGAACCGCGAGCGGCAGGTGGCAGGCGTCGCAGGCGGGCGAGGCGCCGGGCACGAGCTGCGTGGGGGGAGGGGCCGCGCTGTGGGCGGAGGTGGCCCAGCTCGCGTGCGCGACCGGGTGACAGCTCGCGCAGCCCTGCGCGGAGAGGTTCGCGAGACCGGCGGGGAGCGGACCGGGATCGAGCGGCAGGCCGCCAGCGAAGACGTCCCCCGCGAAGGTCGGCGGAGGTGGCGCGGCGGTCGCGGGCTCGACCGTGTCTACGGGCTCGGGCTCTTCGACGTGCGGCCGCCAGGGCCAAGCACCGCCGCTGAGCGCCAGCAGGAGAGCGGATAAGAGCAGAGCGCGCGGCGCACGCATCCTAGAAGTCCACCACTTCGGCGTGGTCGCCCGCCAGGTGTTGCGGGATCGCGACGTGGGTCGCTGGCGGGGCGTAGAGCGCGACGTAGGTGGCGTAGTTGCTCGTCACCTGCTTCACGTAGTCGCGGGTCTCGCGAAACGGGATGTGCTCGATGAACGCGTCCATCGGAAGCTCCGCGGAGGGGCCTTGGCGCCACGACGACACGTTGTGTGGCCCGCCGTTGTAGCTCGCGACGGCGAGCGGGAAGCTGTTGTCGAAGCGCTCCATCAGCAAGCCGAGGTAGCTCAGCCCGTAGCCGATGCTGAGGATGGGGTCCTCGAGATCACCGGCGGTGAAGTGCTCGTCCTGAGCGAGGTCGGCCATGAGGTGGCCGGTGCGCGGCATGATCTGCATCGCGCCGCGCGCGCCGACCCGGGACTGGGCGATGGGGCTGTACCGGCTCTCTTGCCGCATCAGCCCGAGCACGAGCAGCGGGTCGAGGTCGTTGTCGCGCGCGTGGCTCCACACGAAGCGGTCGTGCGCGAGCGGCCACGACACCTTGAAGATCGCGCTCGCGAGCTCGGGATCCGAGATGCCCTCGTTGAGGCCATAGGTGTAGCGCAGCGTGTGGTGGTGGTCACGCGTCGCGAAGAACAGCCAGCGCCACTCCTCTTGGTGCAGATCGAGGACCTTGGCTGCTTCGCGCTCTGGGGCCGATCGCGACTGCATGGCCCGGCGCCAGGCCTCGTGAAACTCAGCCATCTCGGGGCCGGCGAGGTCGTAGAGCCCGACGCGCGCGAGGTCTTCGATGAGCAGCAGCTCGGGCCAGCGGTCGCCGTTCTTTTGCGCGAGCTCGTGCAGGCTCTGGAGCGTGCGTCCCTCCGACAGCATCGCGTTGTCGGCGTAGGAGGGCGGCGGCGCCGTGAGGTCGGCGACGACGAGCGTAGGCTCGGGGGCCTGCGTGACCTGCAACGCGGCTTGGTAGGGCCACGAGAGCAGCGTGAAGCCCTTGGCCGCAGGGCGACCCTTCACCGGCGCCCACGACGCGACCGGGATGTCGGAGAGGCTCGTGATGGTCGGCGTCGCGGGCAGCTCAGGCAGGCTGGGGCCCGGCCACGAGCCCGTGCGCGTGAAGGGCGCCGCGGTGAGCTCCGCCTTGGAGGCGAGCACGTCGTACCAGGACAGCGGCGCGTTGGTGGCGAGCCACTGGCGGTCAAGCTCGGCCTCTTCGCCGCGGTCTTGAAGCGCGAGGGTGCGCATACGCCAGTAGTGTGCCTCGGTGACGTAGCTTCGGTCCTTGGCGAGGATGTCGTTGAGGCGCGTCATGGCGTCGTCGTACTCGCCCGCCATGACTGAGCAGAAGGCCGCGAAGAAGGTGGTGCGGCGCCCTGTCCAGCCGCCGCGCGCCGAGCGCTTGTCGAGGAGCGCCCGAGCGTCCTGGTAGGCGCCGGCGAGCATATAGGTGCGCGCGATCGCCTCCTCTTCGTTGCGCCAGTCCGAGGTGTTGGCGTAGTCGCGCAGGCCGACGCGTGCGGTGGCGGCGGCGAGCTCGTGCTGGCCGCCGCGTGACTGCGCGCGGTAGAGCTGCCACAGATCCGCGCCGTTGGGTGAGGCGTCGAAGCGCCCCTGAAAGCGCGTCTCCAGCATGGCCCAGCTGTGCGTGCGCCAGCCGAAGACGGGCGTCTCCGCTTCGACCCACGCGGCGAGCCGGGGAACGTCCGCACTGCGGCGTGAGAGCTCGTCAAACGCAGCGATTGCGGCGGACTTTTGCCCGCTGTCACGCAGGGAGACTGCGCGTGTCTGGAGCGAGGCTGTGTCGCTCGGCAGCACCGCGTCGTCCATCCCAGCTTCGCGCAGCGACGCGAGGCGCGCCGTCGCGACGCGACCGGTGAGCGGCGACTTATACTCGGTCGCGAGCTTTTGTAGGCGACGCACCGCGAGCTTGGGCTGGTGCGCGACCTGCCACTCGGAGAGCGCGAGCTCGATCTGCTCGGTGATCGGCGCGTCTGCGTGGGTGTTGTCGTAGGTCTCGGCGGCCTCAAGGGCGGGCGCTGCCAGGCCTCGCTCCGCGTGGGCGCGGGCGATGAGGCGCTGACAGGCGTCGGCGTGGCGCCCCTTGGGCCAGCGCTCCTGGTAGGTGGCGCACTCGCGCGCCGCGACCGCGTGGCGACCGCGCTCCAGGTCCGAGAGCGCTTCGTAGTAGGTGCCCCAGCTCTCCAGCGGCCCCTTGGCAACACGCACGCGGGTGAAGGCCTCGGACGCGAGGTTGTCGTGCTCGCGCTCGCGCTCCAGCACGCCGATGAGCATCCACGCGGCCGCGCTGTCGCGTCCCCAGCGCTGGGTCGCCACGAGACGGCGCGCGTCGGCGAGGGCGCGGTCGGTGTCGCCCGCCTGCATATGGCGGCGAACGAGCTCGATCGTAGCGGGGGCAGGCTCTTGAATCACGCCGGGTGGTGTCGCGGGCGCAGAGGCGAACAGCACGCCCTGCGCTACGGCAGAGCCCTGTCGGGGCTGCGGGCGGTTGGACGACTCACCCGGCCCGGACGCGGTCACCCCTTCGGGCAGAAGCGCGAGGAGCACGATGCCGAGGGTACCTGCGGCGATGCGATGGACGTGGTTCATGGGAATCGGACCTTGGCGGAGGAGACACGCTGCAGGCGAGGGGGGTTCCCCGGGAGGGGAAGAACGACGGCGGGCGCCATCGGGCGAGCAGGGGGTGCGGGGAACCAGCATAGCGCGGTTTGGGGGGGGCGCGCGAGCAATGTGGGTGAGGAACTGAGGTGAGGCGTAGCTCCGTGCTCGCGCGATGGACGTGAGCGGTTACCGTCCAGAGCACAGTGAGAGGAGGCCAAGCCATGGGACTGTTGCGCGAGGTGGTGCAGGGGCGCCCCGATGGTGTGAGGTCGCGGCTGCGGCGCTGGTGGGATCGGGCGAACGCGCAGGTCGACGCCGAGCGACCCACGCGGCACCACCGACCCGAAGCACGCGAAGAGCCGACGCCGCCAGCGCCGGAGCCGGTCTCCGAGCGCGGCTGGTACGACGTGGGCCCAGAGTCGATGATCGACGACGCCGCGCTCGTGGAGATCGTCGCGGCCGGTGTCCCCCTGGTGATCACGCGCTGGGAAGGCTCTGTGCGCGCGACCGCGGGCGAGTGTCCGCACGCCGGCGGTCCGCTGGCGGACGGCGAGCGCACTGGCGACCAGCTCGTTTGCCCGTGGCACGGGTGGTCCTTTCACCTCATGAACGGTCACTGCTTACAAGATCCTTCGGTCAAGCTGCGCATCTACGACGCCGAGGTTCGCGAAGGCCGCATTTGGGTGGACCTGGGCGCCGCGGTGCCGGCCGCCTAGGGCTCGTCGGGCAGCGTGGAGCTGCCTGTACGGCGGCGCTTCACCTTGCGCCCCAGCGCATCCAGCACGCGCATCCTGCGAAGCGGCGTGCGCAGGACAGGCACGCTGTCCGGCTCGGCGGAGAGCTCGGTGCGGGTGACGAGCAGCACGCGGCGTGCCAAGATGGGGTGTTGGTGGCGAAGGACCTCGATGAGCGCGAGGCCGCTCATGCCGGGGAGCAGCAGGTCCGTAGCGAGCGCGTCGACCCGCGACCCTTCCTCCAAGCGCTGGAGCGCCGCTTCTGCGCTGGCCACGCTCTCGACGTCAAAGCCATCCGGGGCGATCATGCGATCCAAGACGGTGGCGAGGTCCTCGCCGCCCACCACCAGCACGCGCTCGCCGTTGCGGCGCTTGCGCACGCGGCGGAGCGGAGGCGGCGGGAGCGTGAGCTCAAGGTGGATGCTGCCCGCAGACGCGCGTCGCATCATGGTGCCGCCCATGGACGAGATCAACGCGTCGGCGACGGACAGGCCGAGGCTCGCGTCGCGCGGGCCGGGGGGCGTCGTGTGCTCGTTGAGCGTGCGTCCGGCGCGGATTTGGATCGTGACGTCCTCGTCTTGGGCGAACGCGTGGATGCTCAGATCGGCTTGCGGCCCACAGCTGTCCAGCGCGTGCAGGATGAGGTTGCCGATGACGCGGGCGAGGAGGGCCTCGCTGGCGCCGACCGTGAGGTCCTCGGGACGGATGTCCACGTCCAGCATGACGCGCGAGGCGCGCGGGCCGGCCATCTCCACCGCCGCTTCGATGGTGTCGGCGATCGAGACGCGCTCCAGCTCTGCGGACGACCCCCGGCCGACGTGGCGCAGGTTCCGAAGCGAGGCGGACACGCGGCGGGCGTGATCGAGCGCGACCCCCAAATGCCTTCGGAGCGCGATTGGGTCGTCGGAGACGCCGAGCTCCAAGAGCAGCTCAAGGCGCCCTTGGACGACGGAGATCGAGTCGTTCAGCTCGCGCGCGATGGCGTCGGCGAGCTCTGCGAGCGCGACGAGCTGCGCTTGGCGGGTCTGCGCTTCCCCGACGATGAGCGAGGCCGTGAGATCGCGCACCGTCATGACCCACCGCGGCGGGTTCTCCGACAGCTGGGCGACCGCGAGGGACACGGTGCGCCCGGTGTGGGTCACGAAGCGCCGCTCACTCAGGCCGAGCCAGCCGTCCGATGCCAGCTCGCGCAGGGCGGTGGCGTCGCGCGGCGAGAACAGCTCTCCCACGTGCTGACCGAGCACGTCTTGCGGGACGCGATCGAAGATCGGCGCGTCGCAGCGATTGCACTGTTGTACGACGCCGAGCGGGTCTAAGACCAACAGGGGATCGGGTAGATCAGTGACGTTGACGACGACGTTTCCCATCACCGAACTATAGACGGATCGTGGGGCAGGTGTCGGCACAATTCGATGGGAATCGGGCATCCGAGGAACGGTGTTCTTGCTGGTGGCGCCGCGCGTGGTTACTCGCCGCCGGTCCAACCTTTGAGGTGCTCCATGGCACGCAAGTGCATGTTCACGGGCCTGAAGCCCAACGTCGCCAACAACGTCTCTCACTCCAACATCAAGACCAAGAAGCGTCAGCTTCCGAATCTGCAGTGGCGCAACCTCTGGTGGGCCGAGGGCGAGCGCTTCGTGCGCGTGCGCCTCTCTACCCGCGCGCTTCGCACCATCGATCGCATGGGCCTGCAGACCTTCGCGACCCAGTCGGGTCTCGATCTCGCCGCACTCTAGCTTTCGCTAGAGCGCTCGCGCTGCATGAGCCTGCGGGGATCTCCTCGCGGGCTTTTGTCGTTGGCGCGAAAGGGCGCGACGACCAGCTAGCACATGAAGTCGATCACGACGCTTCCGCGCTTGCCACCGCCGTCGTTGCGGTCGGCATCGTCACCGGATTCGTCGTCGTCCGCGCGGGGATCGGGCGGAGGAGGCGGCTCGATGTGCAACGGGATGCGATCGTCGCGGTCCTGCTCGCGCTCGCGTCGAATCCGGTCGATGATGTAGGCATCCAGCATGCCTGCTCCCTCTACCCCGAAGATAGCACCAGACGTGGGGGCGACAAGGTCTCAATCGGTCTTGTCGCGCTTCTCTGAAGGATGCAGCGTGTTGTCTCCCGCAAAGAGGCCGAGCTGGTCGCGTGCGGACGGGCTGCGCCGCGGCCGGCGCACGGCGAACCACCCGCCTGCCGCGAGGACGGCGTCGGTGAGCGCTGCGTCGTGCTCGCGCGCCAGGTGGACCAACGCACCCGGCGCGACGTCGCGCAGGTCTTGGTAGGAGCGCACGTGGACAAAGTCGCGCTCGGGAAGCGGCAGGAGATGCCAGCTCGGCGTACTCCCGAGGTCGATGACGAGCGCGACCTTCGCGTCAGGGCCCTCGCCAGCGGAGGTGCGCGCGGTAGAGCCACAATGCAGGATGGAACGCGAGCCTAGCGCGACGCGCTGCGCGACGTGAATATGCCCGCACAGCATGAGCTCGTCGCCGGGCGGCATGTGGGCGAGGCCGAGCGTGTCGTCGCGCGTGTCGCGAAAGGTGAAGCCCGGCACGCGCGCGCCGTGAAAGCTCTGATGGGTGATCGCGACATCGCAGCCTGGCACGAGCTCCGCGGCTTGTGCGGCCCACGTCGCGCGGTCGCGCTCGAAGGGCAGCGCCGCGATCCTGGTGCCGCACAGGGTGAGGGCGCGGGGCTCGTCGAGGGCGATGACACCGGGGAGCTCGGCGAGGGTGCTCATGGTGCCGACGTCGTGATTGCCTGCGATCACGAGCACGGGCACATGCCGCGCGGCGGCGCCGAGGAGCGCGCGGGCCTCGGCGATGACCTGCTGCTCGGGGCGCTTGCGATCGTAGAGATCGCCTGAGTGCACGATGAGATCGACCGACTCGTTCTGCGCGAGGTCGAGCGAGGCGGCGAGGCCGTTCAAGAGGTCTCGCTCGTGCGTCCACCCCGCGGGGCCCCGCCACGTGCGCAGGTGTTGGCCGAGGTGACTGTCGCTAATGTGCAGGATCCGCATGCAGTTCTGCTCGAGGGCGAGGGATGGCGGGAGCCGGAGGCACGATCGTGTTACGGCGTCGACCCCGCAACGCCGCGGGATCGGGACCTCGACAATGTACTTCCAGGACGTGATTCTGACCCTGCAGCGCTACTGGGGCGCTCAAGGGTGCGTGCTGCTACAGCCCCACGACGTCATGATGGGCGCTGGCACGTTCCACCCCGCTACCGCGCTGCGTAGCCTCGGGCCTGGCGCATGGCGCTGCGCTTATGTGCAGCCCTGCCGCCGTCCTGGCGACGCTCGCTACGGCGAGAACCCGAACCGTCTCGGTCACTACTACCAGTACCAGGTCATCCTCAAGCCGTCGCCGCCGAACGCGCAGGACCTGTACCTCGGCAGCCTGGAAGCGCTCGGGATCGACCTTCGCAAGCACGATGTGCGCTTCGTAGAGGACGACTGGGAGAGCCCCACCCTCGGCGCATGGGGCCTCGGGTGGGAGGTCTGGATGGACGGGATGGAGGTGACGCAGTTCACCTACTTCCAGCAGGTGGGCGGAATCGCTTGCAACCCGTACCCCGTCGAGCTCACCTACGGGCTGGAGCGCCTCGCCATGTACTTGCAGGGCGTCGACAACGTCTACGACCTGCAGTGGGTCGAGGGCGTCACCTACGGCGACGTGTTCCTCCGCAACGAGATCGAGCAGTCGCGCTACAACTTCGAGGTCGCGGACACGGACGCGCTCTTCGACATCTTCAATCGCTACTTCAACGAGTGTCAGCGCCTCTGCGACATTCAGCTCACGCTGCCGGCCTACGATCAGGCCATCCAGACCAGCCACGTGTTCAACCTGCTGGACGCGCGCGGGGCCATCAGCGTCGCTGAGCGCCAGCAGTACATTCGCCGGATCCGCGAGCTCGCTGTGCGCTGCTGCGAGAGCTGGGTCGCGGGGCTTCCCGCACAGGAGATCGCACGATGAAGGCCGAGCTGTTCGTCGAGCTCCTCCACGAGGAGCTCCCGTTCTCCATGACCGCCCCCACACTTCAGGCGCTGCGCACCGGCTTGCTGGGCCTGCTTGAAGGTGTGGAGTATGGCGAGGTGAAGACCTGGTCCACGCCGCGCCGCACCGCGGTTCGCGTGGCCGATGTGGCCGTCGCGAGCCCCCGCGTGGAGAAGCTCGCAACCGGACCGCTCGTCGAGTACGCCTACAAAGACGGCGTCCCCACCAAAGCGGCGGTCGGCTTCGCCAAGGGCAAGGGCCTGGAGGTCGACCAGCTTGAGCAGGTCGAGGGCCCCAAGGGCATGGTCATCGCGGCGCGCGTCGTCGAGGGTGGCGATCCCACCATGGAGCGCTTGGTCAAGGGCCTGGAAGCGGTGGTGCTCGGCATCCCGTTCTCCAAGTCGATGGAGTGGGGCTCCGGCGGCCTGCGCTTCGGGCGCCCGCTGCATCGGGTGTCCGCGCTGTTTGGCGGTCAGGTCATCGCGACCAACGTCGGCCCGCTCGCGGTCGGCAACAGCACCGTCGGCCACCGGCTCGCCGACGCCCCCGACTTCAGCTTCGACTCCGCGGAGGCGTGGCAGCGCGGCCTGGTCGACCGCCGTGTCGAGCCCGACGTGGACGTGCGCCGCTCGCTCATTCAGGTGCTGCTCGACCAAGCCACCGAGCAGCTCGGCGCGGAGCCGATCGACGAGCCAGAGCTCCTCGGTGAAGTGACGCAGCTCGTCGAGTGGCCCACGCTCGTGATCGGCACCTTCGACGCCGACCTGCTGGAGCTGCCGCCCAAGCTGCTCATCCAGGCCATGAAGGTGCACCAGCGCTACTTCCCCGTCCATCGCGACGGTGAGCTGCTCAACCACTTCGTCGTCATCAGCAACAACCCGTGGGGCGACGGCGCGCTCATCGCCGAGGGCAACGCCCGCGTCCTGCGCGCGCGCTTCTACGACGCCCGCTTCTTCCTCGCCGAAGACCGCAAGCGCAGCCTCGCCGAGCACGGCGCTTCACTTGAAAAGATGCGCTGGATCCGCGGACTTGGCACGATGGCCCACAAGGCCGAGCGCTTGGCCGTGCTCTCCCGCAAGGTGGCGGACTGGGTCGGCGCGGACCCTGACGAGGCGGCGCGCGCCGGCTTGCTCTGCAAAGCGGACCTCACCAGCCAGATGGTCGGCGAGTTCCCCAAGCTTCAGGGCCATATGGGCCGCTTGTACGCGCTTCATCACGGCGAGCACGAGGCCGTCGCGTGGGCGATCGAGGAGCACTACCGCCCCGCCTTCGCCGATGACGAGCCTCCGACCTCGCGCTGCGCCGTCGCTGTCGCGCTGGCAGATCGCTTGGACGCGCTCGTCGGCTGCTTCGGTATCGGCCTCGCCCCCAAGGGAGGTGACCCCCAGGGCCTGCGTCGCGCGGCCCTCGCCATCGTGAACATCCTGGCGGCGCACGGCCTCGATCTGTCGCTCTGGCAGCTGTTCTCAGCGGCCTTCAACGTCTTTGCGCACGACGCCGCCAAGCACGGCGCGCCCGCTTTTGATCGCTGGCTGGAGTGCGCGCCCGACCGCGACACGCTCGTCGCCGAGCTGATCGCCTTCACCTTGGCGCGCCAGAAGGCGGCCGAGGTCGCCGGCGGCGCCTCCGCCGACCTCGTCGACGCCGTGCTCGGCAGCACCCACGCGGGCGACGTGCCGCTCGCCGTGCACGGCCGCGTCGAGGCCGTTCGCGAGCTCGCGGGCAGCGACGACTTCTTGCCGATCCTCCAGACGTTTAAGCGGGTGCTCAACATCTCCCGCGGCGTCGAGGGCGAGCCCCCAGACAGCGACGCGCTCACCTGCGAGGCCGAAGCGGACCTCTACGACGCGTGGAAGCGCGCCGCCGCGAGCGTGGAGCAGGCGCTCTTCCAGCATGACTACGACCTCGCGCTCGCCGAGATGCTGGCGCTGCGCGAGCCTGTGGACCGGTTCTTTGACGCCGTGCTCGTGGAGAGCGCCGACCCGCGCGAGCGGGCGGCGCGCAAGGGCCTTCTCTTGGGGATCTCCCAAGTGTTCCTGCAGGTCGCTGACTTTTCACGAATTACCACCAGGTAAATGAACCATGACTACCCGATGGACGTACTCCTTTGGCGCGGGATCCGCGGATGGCGACGGCGCAGACAAGGCCCTGCTAGGCGGCAAGGGCGCGGGGCTCGCGCAGATGACCAAGCTCGGTCTGCCGGTGCCCCCAGGCTTCACGATCACCACCGCCGCGTGCACTTGGTTCTTCCAGAACTCTGAGCAGTGGCCCGCGGGTCTGATGGATCAGATCAACGGCGCCATCACGCTGCTCGAGTCCCAGATGGAGCGCTCGTTCGGCAGCACGCAGGCGCCGCTGCTCGTGTCGGTGCGCTCGGGGGCGGCCGTCTCCATGCCCGGCATGATGGACACGGTCCTCAACCTCGGCCTCAACGACAAGACCGTCGAGGCGCTCGCCCGACAGTCGGAGAACCCTCGCTTCGCTTGGGACTCCTACCGCCGCTTCGTTCAGATGTTTGGCGACGTCGTACTCGGCGTGCACTACACGCGCTTTAGCCAGGTAGAGCGTAAGTTCTGCGGCGACAGGACCCTCGAGTCCTTGAGCGTCGACGATCTCAAGCTGCTGGTGCCCAAGCTCAAGGCCGTCATCAGCGAGTCCGGCTTCGCTTTCCCCGAAGACCCGCGCGCGCAGCTCGTCGAGTCGGTCAACGCTGTCTTCCGGTCGTACAACAGCCACCGTGCTCGCTACTACCGCAAGACCAACGGCATCCCCGACGCAGCGGGCACGGCGGTAAATGTCCAGGCCATGGTCTTTGGCAACATGGGCAACACCTCGGGCACGGGCGTCGCGTTCACCCGCAACCCCAAGAACGGCCAGTCGGGCTTCTTCGGTGAGTGGCTCCCCGACGCGCAGGGCGAGGACATCGTCGCTGGGACGCGCACGCCGCTCCCCATCAACGACAACTCGGACCGCGACGGGCTCAAGCTCTCCGAGGCCATGCCAGAGGCGCACGCCGAGCTGCTCCGCCTCAAGGACATCCTTGAGGCGCACTACCGCGACATGCAGGACATCGAGTTCACCATCGAGCGCGGTCGCTTGTTCTTGCTCCAGACGCGCAACGGCAAGCGCACGGCCCAGGCCGCGGTTCAGATCGCTGTCGACCTCGTGCACGAGGGCATGATCACCCAGGAAGAAGCGCTCCTTCGCGTGGAGCCCGAGAAGCTCGAGTCCGTGCTTCGCCCTGTCATCTCGCCCGACGCCAACAAGACGGTCATCGCCTCGGGCCTCGACGCTTCGCCGGGCGCTGCCTGTGGTCACGTCGTGTTCGAGAGCCTGGACTGCCAGGCCTACGCAGAGCGCGATGAGCCCACGATCCTCGTCCGTCTGGAGACGTCCCCCGAGGACATCCAAGGCATGACGGTCGCCGCCGGCGTGCTCACCGCGCGCGGTGGTCAGACGTCCCACGCGGCGGTCGTCGCTCGCGGCATGGGCAAGCCCTGCGTCGTCGGCTGCACCGAGATCACCGTCGACTACTCGCGCGAGCTGTTCTACGCGGGCGACTTTGTCGTTAGAAAGGGCGATTGGATCACGATCGATGGCGGTAGCGGCGAGGTCATGCAGGGCAAGGTCGCCATGCTGCCCCCGCAGACCGACGGCGGCGCCATGGTCGAGCTCCTTCAGTGGGCCGACAGCGTCGCGCGCCTGACGGTCCGCGCCAACGCCGACACCGGCACCGACGCCACACGCGCTCGCGAGCTGGGGGCTACGGGCATCGGCTTGTGCCGCACCGAGCATATGTTCTTCCACCCGGACGCGCTGCGCGCGATGCGCCGCATGATCCTCGCGGATGACACCAACAGCCGTCAGCGCGCGCTCAACGACATCCGCCCCATTCAGCGCGCGATGTTCGCCGAGATCTTCCAGGCGATGGACGGGCTGCCCGTCACGGTGCGCTTGCTCGATCCTCCGCTTCACGAGTTCTTGCCATCCTCGCACGAGGACCTCACGGACGTCGCCAAGGAGCTCGGCGTTCGCGTCGAGGCCCTGCAAACGCGCCTGGAGCAGCTCAAAGAAGCCAACCCGATGATGGGACACCGCGGCGTTCGCCTTGGCGTCTCCTTCCCCGAGGTGTACCGCACGCAGGTGCGCGCGCTCTTCGAGGCGGCCATCGACATGAGCCGCAAGGGCATCGTGGTTCGCCCCGAGGTCATGATCCCGCTCGTCGCTATGCCGGGTGAGATCGAGCGCCTGCGCGAGCAGACGGTGGAAGAGGCGGAGCGCGTCCTCGGTGAGGCCGGCATCCACATCGACTACCTCGTCGGCACTATGATCGAGCTCCCCCGCGCGGCCCTCCTCGCGGACAAGCTCGCCATGCACGCTGACTTCTTCAGCTTCGGCACCAACGACCTCACGCAGATGACCTACGGCTTCTCGCGCGACGACATGGGCAAGTTCTTCGGCGACTACGAGCGCGAAGGCCTGCTCGCGGACTCGCCGCTCGCCGTCTTCGACGTCGAGGGCGTCGGTCAGCTCGTGGAGATGGGCACCAAGAAGGGGCGCAGCGCCAACCCGCGCCTCAAGGTGGGTGTCTGCGGCGAGCACGGTGGAGACCCCGTCGGCGTCGCCTTCTTCCACAAGGTCGGCCTTGACTACGTGAGCTGCTCGCCCTTCCGCGTGCCCGTCGCGCGTCTGGCCGCTGCGCACGCGGCGATCAAGCAGCGCTAAGCGTCGCTGTTGAGCTGCTGAGCCCGCTCCACTAGGGGCGGGCTCGCTTGTTTAGGGCGTGTGCCGTGTGCCGTCGTCCTCGCGTCGCAGCGAGTAGGTGTCGCGTCGACCGCCGCCGCCAGCGCGCAGCGCTGCGGTGCTCGGCACGCGAAAGACGTGCAGGTCGTGATCGCGCAGGTCGCTGCTCACGAGCAGCGTGCCGTCGGGGCTGAGGGCGAGGCCTGTGGGCTGGTCGCCGCCGACGATGGCGTCGAGCACAGCGCCGTCTTGGGTGTCGAGCACGAGGATCGAGCCGTACTCGGCCGCGCTCGCGAGGTAGCCGCTCGGGGCGTTCTTGCCGCGGCAGCTCACGAAGAGCACCTGCCCGTCGGGGCTCAAGGCGATGGTGTTCGGGTTCTGGTCGGTGCGCGCGAGCAGCGTCGTCTGCCCCGTCGCGAGGTGGTGCACCCAGATCGCGCGCTTGCCCATATCGGAGATGTAGAGCACGCCGTGCGCCTCGTCCGCGGCGATGTCGCGCAGGTTGCTGCCGCCGGAGAAGAGCACGCGGTGCTGCCCGCTCTTGAGGTCGACGCGGTCGAGCTGACCGTTGCCAAAGCCGGCGACGTACAGACGCTCGCCGTCGCGGGTGGGGTAGACGCCGCGCGGGATGTGCACGGTCTTTAGGCGGCGGGTGAGGGCGCCGCTGTCGAGGTCGTACTCGGTGATCTCGTCCGCGAGCCACGCGGCCACGTACAGATGCCGCTCGTCTGGCGAGAGCTCCACGATCTTCGGCCACAACCCGGTGCGCTCGAAGGTGCGGGTGACGGCGCGCGTGTGTGGGTCGACCTCGGTGACGAGCTTGCTCTCCATCGACGAGATGTACACCCGCGATCCATCCGCTCTAAACACTGCTTCGACGGCTGCAGTTGGCGTGAGGCCCGGCTGAGCGAGCAGCGCGCCCGTTCGCGCGTCGTGCACGGCGACGAAGTGCGGCTCCGCGAGGCAGGTGACCCAGAGCTCGGCGCCGTCCGGCGAGAAGACGACCTGCTTGGGCTGGTTGCAGGTCTGGATGATGCGCTCGCGGTCGAGGAGCTGGCCCTCGTGCTCCAGCCAGAGCTCGTGTTGGGTGGGCGCGGTGAGCGAGAGGACCTCGTGATGGGGGCGCCAGCCGGGGCGCAGCACGTCGACGGTGACCGGACCTTGGGGGAGGGTCGCGGTGAACGGCGCTGTTCCCCGCGCGACCTGCCCGTCGGCGGCCGTGAGCACGACCTCGCCGCCGGGCCACACGTCGACGGTGAGCGCTTGGGGTGGCGGTGGAGGCGGCGGCTCCGGCGCCCGCGGCGGCGCGACGGCGGGCGCCGCGGGGAGGGGCGCTGGCGGCGTGGGGCTAGCGCACGCGCTGAGGGCGAGCGCGATAGCGGCGATCCATGACCTCGTGTGCACCTTCTCCGCTCCCGCTGGGCTTCGCCGACCTCGCGGCGCTGCTGCCCGACTCGCTATTCGCCATCGGCTACGCGAGCGACCAGAACTTTACCGGCGCGCCCGTGCCTGGCTACGAGCTCCCACGGGCTTGGCTGCGCGAAGAGCCAGCGAACGCCTTGGTCTCAGCGGCGGCGAGCCTGCGCGCGCGCGGTCTGCGGCTCATCGTCTACGACGCCTACCGGCCGCTTCGGGCCACGCGCCACCTCGCGACGTGGGCGCGCGAGCACGACCCTCGCTTGCTGAGCGGCTTCTTGTCCGAGACGTCGCGCCATAGCAAGGGCTTGAGCGTCGACCTGGGCCTCGTCTCCGGGGACGGCGTGGTGCTCGACATGGGCGGGCCGTGGGACAGCTTTGACGAGCGCGCGACCACGGCGAACGCGTCGGGAGCGGCGTTGGTGCGGCGAATGTGCTTGCGCGAGGCGCTGATGGCTGCGGGCTTCGACGACTACCAGCGCGAGTGGTGGCACTTCGAGTGGCTCGGGCACGAGCGCTTCGATTTCTGTGACGTACCTTATGGCGTTGTCCCGTGATCTTGCCGCTCTGGAGCGGATCCACTAGGAGCCGAACGCGTCGTCACTGCGACGCGAGGAGGTACGCATGAACCGCATGATTCTTCTGCCCGTGGCGATGCTCGCCGCTTGTGGCGCGTTCTTGCCCATGGAGGGCACCTGGAACCTCGACACGATGGAGGTCACCCAGAACGACTGCACGGATCCGGGCACGGACACCGGCAC
>Ga0100377_1000171_pt1 | contig 51736 bp, 34 predicted proteins | sample CryGeymeta201501_FD_83664 | JGI IMG/M metagenome (GOLD analysis project Ga0100377, IMG submission 83664) | Groundwater microbial communities from Crystal Geyser aquifers in Utah, USA - Crystal Geyser metaG 2015-01 | ecosystem: Environmental > Aquatic > Deep subsurface > Groundwater | place: USA... | reverse complement strand
TGCGTCAGATGTGGCTTTGAGGAGTCTCCATTGGGGCAGCGCCCCATGGGGACGACGATAAGCCGCAGATGGCGTGCATGGGGCTCGTCAACGACGGCCATAACTTTCCGGACGGCTTCTAAACGAGCCCTGAGCCTGCGGTCGGGTTTGACAGACCACAGACGAGGTTCCATCGTGGTGGCGCTGGCGCCGCAGACGCTCCTGTTCGCTCGGCGCGCCCAGGATGGAGGACAGCAAGAACCATGGACCTACCCACGCTCACCGTCTCCGGTTCGCCGACCGCCATGGGGCACGCCCATGGCGAGCACTTCCGGTCGTTGATCCAGGCCTTCGTGCAGGGCCGCTTCGACTACCTCGACACGTGGTCGTGCGAGCGCGGCCGCTCGGATACCTCTGGCGTGCTGGAGATCGGGCGGCTGAGCATGGGGATCGCCGCGGCGTGGGACCCGATCGGCCACGCCGAGCACGTGGCGATCGCCGAGGCGGCCGGCCTCGAGGCCGATCGGCTGTTCACGGCGGCGAACCTGACCGACATGCGCGACGCGCTCCTGTTCGCCGAGCGGTCGACCGAGCCGATCGGTGAAGATGAGGGGTGCAGCTCGTTGCTGATCCCCGCCGATCACACGGCCGGGGGGCAGGCCATCGTCGGGCAGACCTGGGACCTGAACCACAAGGACGTCGCCTACGTCGCGGCCATCAAGCGGGAGCCGACCGATGGCGTGGCGTCGTGGTCGGTGAGCTGCGTCGGCTGTCAGACGCTGATGGGCATCAACGCCGACGGGCTGGTCGTCGGCACCACGAACATCAAGACCTGGGGGGCCCGGCCGGGCGTGGGCTACCTCAACGTCCTGCATCGGGCCATCCGCACCTCGAGCGTCGCGGCGGCCTCCGAGATCGTGCGCACCGCGCCGCGCGCCGGGGCGCACACCTACTGGCTGGCCGACGCGGGCGAGCAGGCGGAGTGGGAGGCGGTGCCAGACAGCACACACGTCCGCCGGACCGGCTCCGGTCCGGTCTTCCGCACCAACCACTGCGTCTACGATCCCTACCGCGCGATCGAGGCCGAGCCTGCGACGCCGTCCAGCGAGGCGCGGTTTGTTCGCCTCACCGCCCTGACCGCGGGGCGGTGCGACCACACGGTCGCCTCGGTCAAGGCCATCTTCGCCGACCGCGCCGACGGCCCGCTGAGCATCAACCGCTACGTCGAGGACGGGCTGCCGGTGGCGACGAACGCCAACTTCCTGGCGGTGCCGGCCGAGCGGACCGCCTGGGCGTGTCGCGGGCCGGGCGACCGGAGCCCGTGGGTTCGCCTCGATTTTGGCTGAGCGGGCGGCGGGTCGAATACAAGGGTGGTGCGCGGTGTTGGTGACTCTGTGAACGCCACAGTGAGGACGCCACCCCATGTCCATGATCGCCTGCCACAACCTGTCCCGGGCCTATGACCAGCACTGGGCGGTGCGCAACATCGACTTCCGTGTGCCGACCGGCTCGGTGTGCGCGCTGGTCGGTCCGAACGGCGCGGGCAAGAGCTCGACCATCAAGATGATGGCGACGCTGCTCGAGCCCACCGGCGGCCGCATCACCATCGACGGGCACGACGTGGTGACCGACCGCGACGCCGTGCGCCGCAAGGTGGGCTATCTGCCGGACCACTTCACGCTCTACGAGGACATGACGGTCACCCAGTGCCTGTCGTTCTACGGGGCCTGCTACGACATGGGGCGCACGGCGCGCGCGCGTCGTGTGGCCGAGCTGGTGGACCTGCTCGACCTGCGCGCCAAGGTGGACGCGCCGATCTCGGGCCTGTCGCGCGGGATGAAACAGCGCGTGGGGCTCGCGCGTGCGCTCTTTCACGACCCACCGGTGCTGCTGCTGGACGAGCCCGCCAGCGGCCTTGACCCGGCCGCCCGCATCGCCCTCCGCAAGCTGTTCGTGCGCCTGAAGGAGGAGGGCAAGACGCTGCTGGTCTCCTCCCACGTGCTGACCGAGCTCAACACCTTCTGCGACGCCATCGTGATCTTGCAGCAGGGTCGGGTGCTGGAGTCGGGGCGGCTGTCCGACGTCCAGGCGCGCCTGTCGCGTGGGCGATTGCCGTACACCGTCACCGTCGTCTCGGGCATGCCGCTGGTGATCGCGTGCCTGGAGCAGACGCCCGGGGTGGAGGAGCTGACGATGGAGGGTGACGTGGTGCGCTTCTCCTTCCTGGCCTCGCGGGGCCGGGCCGCAGAGCTGCTGACGCGGCTGGTGCAGACGGGTGCCGCCATCGACGGTCTGGAGCGTGGCAAGCAGGATCTGGAGTGGGTGTATCAGAGCATCTCCGCCGATCGGGTCAATTAGGGCGCCGTCAGCGCCCGTCCGTGTCAGGCGGGGGCCGGGTGATGATCTCTTGACGTTTCGGGAGTTTCCGATGACCGTATCAAGCCAGGGATCGCGTTGGGCACGGCTGGAGAAGCACCTCGGGGTGCCGTTCATCGAGCGTGGGCTCGGCGACCATCCGATCCGCAACGCCGGCATCGCGACGGCGGTGGTCGCCGCCGCGACGCTGCTCAACATCATGCACTACGCGTGGCTGACGACCGTTCCGCGGTGGCAGCTCGACGGGTCAGATGATCGATTCTTGACCTGGGGTTGGGAATCGGTCGTGGGGGCGCTGGATCTTCAACTCCTGGTCCTGTTGGGGGTGGGTCTGCTGGTCGTTGCGCCGACGGTGGCGTGTCAGACCGTATTGAAGGAGGCCGAGACGCGGACCCTCGACGTCCTGCTGATCTCGCCGCTGTCGCCTCGCGCCCTGCACAACGGCTTCTCGCTCGGGGCGCTGGCGCGCCTCGTCCCGTGGCTCGCCCCGGCGCTGGCGCTGCACCTCGTGCTCGGCACGCTCCCGCAGCTCTCGATGGCGACGACGCTCTGGACGACGGCGCTGCTCGTCGTGGGCGGCGTGGCGATGACGAGCGTGGGCACGATGGCGGGCCTGCTGCTGCGGGACACCGTGCGCGGTCCCCTGGGCGGTCTGGTCATGTTCGTGCTGTTCGCGCTGGTGGTCGGGCTTCCGCTGCTGGCGCTGGGGGAGTCGGACATTGAGCATGTGAGCTACCTCAGCCCGCTCGCTGCGGCCGTGCACGCGATGCTCGTGGACGGCAACGGTTGGCTGGCGGCGCTGGAGAGCGGCCCGAAGGCGCTCTACGAGGGCTACTACCTCGGGCTTCCGGTCCATGTGCCCCTGTTCGGGCTGGTCGTGGTGGCGTTCTGGGGGGCGCTGAGCAGCCACGTCGGGCGTCGCAAGCTGGAGGACCCGATGCTGCCCGCAGTGAGCATGGCGGGGGCTGCGCTGTCGCTGGCGTTCATCGCGATGGCGATCGGGCCGCTGCTGGGGGCCGAGTACGCCCGCAGCCTCGAGTGGGCGCAGCACGACCCGGCCCTGCTCGGTCGGCGGATGGCCATCTCCGCCGCGCTGACGGTGATGCTCTCGTCGCCGTTCGTGCTGTCATTGGCGCTCGGCGCCGGATCGAGCGCGGCGGAGCTCCGCCGGTTCTACGTCAGCCGGGCCACCGAGGGGCGGGCGTGGCGTCGCCCGGTCGGGAGCCTGCAGCTCGCGGCGCTCGGTCTGATCCCGCTGGCGGTGGGGCTGCTGTTCCCGGTGCTGACCTTCGGGGCGTGGCTGCCCGAGTCGCGCGTGGAGTTTGGCCACACCCTGTTCGCGATCGTGCCTGTGGCGTGGGCGATCGTGATGATCGTCGGGACGGTCGGGCTGTGGCGGCTGAGCGCGCGCAAGGCGTGGCAGACCGCGACGGCGTGGATCTTCGGAGCGGGCGTCTCCATCGTGATGGGGGCCTATGTGGTCGCCATCATCGACCGGTCTGATCGACTGCAGATGTCCGACCTGACGTGGGACGGGCACGGCGTGGGGGTCTGGCTCGGGCCGCTGCTGCTCGCCGGGCTGATGGCCCTGCCCGTGGCCCTGGTCAGCGTCTACCTCAAGCGTCGGGCGAGCTTCCTGAGTGAGCTGCACGTGCTGGTGCAGGGGTGCATGCCGGAGCTGGAGATGGCGTCGCTGCGAGGGGCGTGGCCAGAGGCCTGCGCCGAGGACGTCCAGATCGGCTCGCCGATCTGGCTCTCCCCGCCGCTCACCGAGCGTCGGCGAGTGGCGTCAGCGCCGTCGAGCTACGAGGGACTGGGTCGGACCGAGGCGTCGTGGATCGGCCTTCAGGGCTCGGTGCTGCGGTGTGGCCAGGGGGACCGGTCGCCGGTCGCCATCGACCTCGCCCGCCCGTTCGTGCTGGACGTGGCCCGCTCGCCGATCGGCCGCGGCTTCGGGCCGGGCCATCACATGCTGGTCACGCTGGCGCTGACCCAGAGCGCCGGCACCCACGAGACGACGCGGCTGGGGGTCGGGTTCCTGTTGGCCTCGGACGCGGTGGACACGGCGCTGCCGATCCTGGAGCGCGACTTCGGCGTGCTGCCGGCCTGCGACGTGGAGCCCCTGTTGGCGACGGTGCGCTTCTATGCCGAGGCGCACGGCGTGCAGCTCCCTCGGATCGGCGCCGCGGCGTAGCGCACAACCTTCTGATCTGCAAGTTGTTTTGTCGACCGGCTCAGCGGCTGTACCTCGAGCGTTGCCCCTCCGGCCCGGCGTCCAACGGCTCCGGGTCGAGGCCCATGCGCTCGATGCCCGCGCCGTACTTGGAGAACCCGAGCTGGACCAGCTCGAACCGCCGCACGAGGTTGACCATCCAGCGCGGGATCAGCTGCTCGCACTTGAGCTCGAGCACGACGAACGAGCCCGGCGCGAACATGACCCGGGGGTCATCCACGAAGGTCAGGTCCTGCTCGTGTACGCGCAGGTCCGGGTCTCCGTGCGCCAGCGCGCAGCGCAACCTCCGATCGAAGGTCACCCGCCCGTACACGTCCACGTCGCTGACCCACGCGGTGCGATGGTAGCGGACGTGCAGGGTCGGCACCGCGCCCGTCCGCCGCACCAACTCGCAGAAGCCCTGGTCGTGCAGGGGCCCCGGCGCGTCCAGCACCGATGGCCACCGCGCCGGCTCGATCCGCTGACGCACCTTCGACACGATGTCCCCCTCCTTGGACTTGACCTCGAGGTAGACCGGTCCGGTGGCGTTCGTGTCGTAGATCCGGACCCGCGGCTTGTGGCGCCACTGCTGCTTGAGCTTGTTGGCCCGAAAGAACGCCAGGTCCACCGTGTCGTAGTAGAGGCTGTGGATGGTGTAGCCGTCTGCGCCGAGCGGATCGGGCGAGCAGTAGGCCTGAATGGCGGCCTCCACCGCGGCTGCGACGGGCTCGGTGAGGAAGTACTTGTGCTCCAGGCGGCGCAGGATGTCCATGGGCGCGCTCAAGGGGGTCGGGGGTCGACGTGGACGCGCTCGCCGGGCAGCAGCGGGTGGGTGGCCGGGAGCTGGACGCGGACATGGCGCGCGTACACCGGCGCGGCGCGCACGGGCTGGAGCCGTGCGGGCAGCGGGTCGAAGCTCCGCCCCTCCACCACCACCGTACCCTGCGCCCGCAGCTCGACCGCGCGGTCTGAGCGCACGTCCACGGCGTCGCCGAGGGCCAGCGGCAGCTCCGTGCCCTCGGGCACGAAGACGTCGACGAACCGGGCCTCGGGCTGCTCGATCACCACCGCGGTCTGGAACGCTGGCAGCGACTCGCCGGCCTCGCTCAGCACCGCGAGGACGCGCCCGCGCGTCGGGGACGTCACGGTGCGCTGGCGGCGCGCCTCCCGGACGCGGGCGAGCTCGCCCGCGACGCCCTCGGCCGCCAGCAGTCGATCCGCCGCGAGCGACAGGAGGCGATCCTCGTCGAGGTCGGCCGGGTCGGCGTCGTTGTCGCTGCGGGCGAGCTCCTGGCCCGCGGAGACGGCGCGTCGCTGCTCGGTCAGGAAGGCCCGCAGCGCGTCCCGGCGCGTCAGGAGCCGTTCGAGCTGCTGCTGGGCCACGGCGCCGCCGGCCACTGCCCCCTCGATGCGCTTGATCTCGCCCTCCACGCCGCTGAGCTCGGCGCTGCTGGACCGCACCGTCGCCAGCCCCTCGTGCATGCTGCGACGGATGCGGGCCAGCTCGAAGGCGACCGCGAGCCGGTCCTCGGCCCGCTCCGCGGTGAACCGGCGGCGGTCGGCGGTGAGCAGGCGGTCCAGCAGGACGCGCTGCGCCTCGAGCTGGTCGAGCTCCACGTCGAGGTCCGCCGTCTCGAGGCGGAGCAGGACCTGTCCAGGCTCGACCCGCGCCCCCTCGACGACCTCGATCCCGGCGATCGTGCCGGAGATGGGGGCGCTCACCTCCACCCGCGGCGCCTCGACGATCCCGATGGCCGCGCCGTCTGTCGCGGTCTGGCTGTACAGCCACACGGAGGCGCCCGCGGCGATGAGCCACACGGCGGGGTAGACCAGGCGTCGGGCGAGTCGCTCCATCTCAGGACTCCACGGCGTCTTGCTGGTTGATCCAGCTCACGCCGTGCACGCCCTCGATGCCCTGGAGCTGGCGCAGGAGCGCGTCCGGGTCGTCGGGGCGGAGCAGGCTGACGTGGTAGGCGTAGTCGGTCATGGTGCCCTGGGCGAGCTCGCGCAGGGTGACGAGCGCGAACCGTCGCGTCCCGCCCGCCATCGCCCGCCCGATGGCCTCCGAGGCCTCCGGTCGCGACGGTGCCTGGAACCGCAGCAGGCCGTCGTGCTCCCGCCGTGCGCCGATCGGCGCCACCCGCAGCAGCATGGCCGCCAGCAGGAAGGTGGCGGCGCCGGAGATCGCGGGCAGGTACGCCTGCACCCCGCACGCGACGCCCACCCCGAGCGCGGCGAACACGAACACCATGTCCCGTGGATCGCGCAGGTTGGTCCGGAATCGGATGATCGCCAGCGAGCCGACGATGCCGATCCCGCGGGCGAGGTTGTCCTCGATCGCCAGCATCAGCAGGGCGGCGACGATGGCGCCGAGCACCAGCGCCTGGATCAGCGACCGCGAGTAGGACAGACCCTGATGGGTCTGCGCGTAGACCGCTGCGACGAGGCTGCTGATCACGAACGCCGCCAGCGGCGCCAGCACGATCTGTTGCCACGACAGGAGATGGGAGGATGGGGACAGGAGCTCGTTCATGGATTCCGTCGCCCGAGCGCAAGAGGGGTCGACGCCCGCAAGCCTCCATGGTGGCGGCGGAGGTCGGGTGTGTCAATCTCATCGCGGGTACGGCGTGACATCGCAAGGCGGCCGTGGGTAGGATGAGCGCGGCACAACCCTGGAGGAGGAGCATGACCGAACGCACCGAGCGCCTGATCGACACCATCCGCGAGAGCATCATCGGCGACGACGTCGTCCTGGACGGTCCGTTCGGGCCGAGGCGGGTGACCTACGCCGACTACACCGCGTCCGGACGGTCCTTGACGTTCATCGAGGACTTCATCCGCGAGGAGGTCATGCCGCTCTACGCCAACACGCACACCGAGACCTCGGGCACCGGCCTTCAGACGACCCGGTTCCGTGAGGAGGCGCGCGCGCTGATCAAGAAGGCGGTAGGGGCCGATGAGCGCGACGCGCTGATCTTCTGCGGCTCGGGCGCCACCGGGGCGATCAACAAGCTGCTCGACGTGATGAACCTGCGCATCCCGGCCAACCTCGACGAGGCCTGGAACCTCTCCTCCCACATCCCCGCCGAGGCCCGTCCGGTCGTGTTCATCGGCCCCTACGAGCACCACTCGAACGAGCTGCCGTGGCGGGAGTCGATCTGCGACGTGATCGTGATCGATGAGGACCAGAACGGTCGGGTTGACCTCGAGCACCTCGAGCGGGAGCTGAAGCGGACCCAGGACCGTCCGATGCGGATCGGCAGCTTCTCGGCGGCCTCGAACGTGACGGGGATCGGTTCGGACACGCGGGCCATCGCCTCGCTGCTGCACCGCTACGGGGCGCTGAGCTTCTGGGATCTGGCCGCGGCCGGCCCCTACGTGCAGATCGAGATGAACATGGCCGACGACAAGGAGGACGGCCACCTGATCTACAAGGACGCCATCTTCCTGTCACCGCACAAGTTCATCGGCGGGCCGGGGACGCCGGGCATCCTGATCGCCAAGCGGGCGCTGTTCACCAACAAGGTGCCGGCGTCGCCGGGCGGGGGGACCGTGGCCTTCGTCAACGCCTGGGAGCACCGCTACCTCGACGACATCGAGCATCGGGAGGAGGGCGGGACGCCGGCCATCATCGGGTCGATCCGCGCCGGGCTGGTGTTCCAGCTCAAGGACGCCGTGGGGGCGCCTGCCATCCGAAAGCGGGAGGGCGAGTTCATCCAGCGGGCGGTGGCCCGTTGGCAGGACAACCCGGCCATTCGCGTGCTCGGCAACCCGACGGCGTGGCGCCTGTCCATCGTGTCGTTCATGGTGCTGCACCGCGGCGGCTTCCTGCATCACAACTTCGTCGTGGCGCTGCTGAACGATCTGTTCGGCATCCAGGCCCGCGGCGGCTGCTCGTGCGCTGGCCCTTACGGGCATCGGCTGCTCGGGATCGACGTGACCACCTCGCGCGAGTTCGAGCGCGAGATCGTGAAGGGGTGTGAAGGGGTCAAGCCGGGCTGGGTCCGGGTGAACTTCAACTATTTCATCTCGGAGGTTGTTTTTGAATACATCCTCGCGGCCGTGGAGCTCGTAGCCTGCGAGGGTTGGAAGCTGCTGCCGCTGTACAGATTCTCTCCCCGTGGTGGACTCTGGAGGCACAAAGACTGGCATCCCGAGCCTCGCCGGAGCCTCAACGAGCTCAGCTACGCCCGAGGCCGGATGGAGTATCGGTCCACCCGCGTGCATGAGCCCGAGTGGGTGCTGCCGAGCTACCTCGAGCGTGCGCGCGCCATCTTCGACGAGGCGGTGGCGACCTGCCGCGCCCTCGAGGACGCCGACGACCCGTCGCTCTCGACCGACTTTCAGCATCTGCGCTGGTTCCCGCTGCCCGGTGAGATCCAGGGCGAGCTCAAGCACGGCGTGCACGTGGACGTGCCGTACCCGCTGCACCCGCGCAAGCCGCGGGATGGCGCGTGCTCGACGGACAAGAAGGATGGAGGTGGCTGATCGGGTGAGCGGCGGCGCTCAGAGGAGGCTGTTGCGCATTGCGGACCGAGCTGGGCCGAGACGAATCGTGCCGAATTCTGTTCGGCGTGGAGGAGGCGATGCCAGAGCATCGTCGACGACATGCCGGGCAGGAGGCGGCGGGATTCGGCCGGCTCCAGCGACGGGAGCAATGCGCAACAGCCTCCTCAGAGCTCGCGGCGCTTGCCCGACCGGACGGAGAAGCCGTCCGGGAGCTCGACGCGGAGCATCGTGGATTCGCGGTAGGTGCTGCGGCCGACGTCGAGGCCGGACCAGTTGACGTCCGTCATGCGGACCTCGCGCAGCGTCAGCCCCTTGGCCTCGCCCGTGGCCGCCTCGATCTTCTCAAGGGTGCAGTCGTTGAACGACACGAACGACCAGTTGACGTCGGTCATCTGGACGGCGGAGATGTGGCAGGTGTGGAACTCCGAGTTGCTGAGCTCGGAGTCGTTCAGCACGGTGCCGAAGATCGTGACGTGCTTGAAGACGCAGCCGTCCACAGCGGCGCCGTCGAGGTTGGCGTCCAGCAGGTCGCAGCCCACCAGGCCGCAGCCGTGCAGGTAGGCGCCAGACAGGTCCGCCTCACGGAAGAGGCACTCGTCGAGATCGCAGTTCTCCCACTCCGTGTTCGTCAGATCGAAGCCCGAGAAGTCGAAGCCGCTCAGGTTCAGCCCCTTGAACGTCAAGGTGGAGAGGTTCAGCGCTGCTTCGTCGAGCTCGCGACAGGCCTTGTGGAACTCGGCCGGGTCGCCACGGTTGATGAGCTTGGCCAGGGACTTGTTGGCGGTCATGATCTTCCGACGTGGGCTGGGCCGAGGCATAATCGGCCACGGGGAGAGGCGGGTCGCCCTGAAGCGCCCATGAGCGAGGCTCCGGTGCGGCGGCGCGCAGATTAGCCCACAGGGGGTCTCGGGTCAAGATGGGAGCATCGGCCCGGCGCTGGCGGGCGCCGGGCCGCTCGCCCCCATCGACCTCACCGGCTCAGCATCGCCTCGGCGCGGGCCACGACGTTGTCGACGCTGAACCCATAGCGCTCCATCACCAGCTCGCCCGGCGCCGAGTGGCCGAAGGTGTCGATGCCGAGGATGTCGCCGTCGTCGGTGGCGATCTCGCGCCAGCCGTAGGTGACGCCGGCCTCCAGGCAGAGGCGCTTGCGCATGGCCTTCGGCAGCACGCTCTCGCGGTAGGCGGCGTCCTGGGCCTCGAAGATCTCGCGGCACGGCATGGACACGACGCGGGCCGAAATTCCCTTGTCGGACAGGACCTTCTGCGCCTCGGCGGCCAGCCCGACCTCCGAGCCGGTGGCGACGAGGATCATGTCGGGGTTGGCCACGTCCGTGTGGATGTAGGCGCCACGCGCGGCGCCTTCGGCGCCCTGCTCGATCACCGGGAGGCCCTGGCGGGTGAGGATGAGGACGGTGGGGCCGTCGGTGCGGCGCAGCGCGTGCTTCCAGCCCTCGGTGGTCTCGTTGGCGTCGGCGGGGCGGAAGACGTGCAGGTTGGGGATGACGCGGAGCGCGGCGAGGTGCTCGATGGGCTGGTGGGTCGGGCCGTCCTCGCCGATGGCGATGGAGTCGTGGGTGAGGATGTAGATGATGGGCTCGCCCATCAGGGAGGCCAGGCGGATGGCGCCGCGCATGTAGTCGCTGAAGATGAGGAAGCCGGCGCCGAAGGTCCGGTGGTCGCCGTGCAGGGACATGCCTGCGGCGATGGCGCCCATCGCATGCTCGCGGACGCCAAAGCAGAACATGCGGCCGTCGCGCTTGTCGGCCTGGTAGATGCCGTAGTGCTGGAGCTGGGTGCCGTTGGATCCGGCCAGGTCCGCCGAGCCGCCCACGAGCTCGGGGATGCGGTCCATGAGGGCCTCGAGGACCTTCTGGGAGGACTTGCGGGTGGCGATGCCGCCTTTGGCGGCGCTGAACCGGGGCAGGCCGTCGTCCCAGCCCTCGGGCAGGGCGCGGGCGAGGCGGCGCTCGAACTCGGCGGCGAGCTCGGGGTGCTCCTCGGCGAAGACGGCGAAGCGGGCGGCCCACTCGATCTCGGTGGTGGTGCCGCGGCTGACGGCCTCGCGCATGTGGGCCAGGGCGTCCTCGGGCACAAAGAAGGAGGCGTCCTCGGGCCAGCCGAGGGCAGACTTGGTCAGCGCGATCTCGGCGGCGCCGAGCGGCGAGCCGTGCGCGGAGGAGGTGCCGGCCTTGTTGGGGGAGCCGTAGCCGATGACGGTGCGGACGACGATCATGGAGGGGCGGCTGGTCTCGGCGCGGGCGGCGGCGGTCGCCGCGCGCAGGGCGTCGAGGTCGTTGACGTCGTCGACGTGCTGGACGTGCCAGCCGTAGGCCTCGTAGCGTCGGGCGACGTCCTCTGTGAAGGCGAGGTCGGTGGAGCCGTCGATGGTGATCTTGTTGTCGTCCCAGTAGGCGATGAGCTTGCCGAGCTTGAGGTGACCGGCGAGCGAGCAGGCCTCGGAGGTGATGCCCTCCATCAGGTCACCGTCGCTGCAGATGACATAGGTCGTGTGGTCGACGATGCGGTGGTCGCCGACGTTGTACCGGGCGGCGCTGCGCGTCTCGGCGATGGCCATACCGACGGCGGTGGACAGCCCCTGGCCGAGCGGCCCGGTGGTCGTCTCGATGCCCGCGGTGTGCCGGACCTCGGGATGTCCGGGGGTCAAGCTGCCCCACTGGCGGAAGTTCTTGAGGTCCTCGACGGTGAGCCCGAAGCCGGTGAGGTGGAGCATGCTGTAGATCAGCATGCTGGCGTGCCCGCAGGACAGGACGAAGCGGTCGCGATCGGGCCAGCCTGGGTTGCTCGGGTTGTACCGCATGACCTCGTGGTAGAGGTGGTAGGCCAGCGGCGCCAGGGCCATCGGGGTACCGGGGTGACCGGAGTTGGCCTTCTGGACACCGTCCATGGCCAGAGTCCGGATCGTGTTGATGGCCTTGAGGTCGATGGGCATGGTGTCGAGGCTCATGGGTTCCTCCTGTCGTGGTGCGGCGGGGTAGGGTGTGGAGACAGCTTCGTTTCGGGGCCTGAGCACACCGGTCGTGCCATCGAGGCGCGGGGGCGGTGAGGGTCGAGGTCGAGGGTCGACGCTGCGGGTTGCCTGCGGATCTATCCTTTCGAGGCTCGATTTGCAACACCCACGCGCATCAGGCGCTGGTCTGGCGGTGCCATCCTGGTCGCACGGACGCTGTGTTCACCGGTGTCGCTGGTCTTGGGGAGGTACAATTACAGAACCATTACAACGTGGACCGCTCGGGTCCACTAGATTCGCAGGCGAGGGATGGAGCGTCCGGTCGACCGACCGCGGGGCCCCCGCGTGACCGATGTCGACGCCTCGCGGTGTCGTTTGAAGGCAGGAGCGCCACCGCATGGCCAACGAACAGACGATGAATCGGGTCGGGAAGTGGGTCAACCTGCTCGGCTTCTGGGGGCTGCATCTGGCCGCCCTCACGGCGGTCTTCACGGGGGTGAGCTGGAAGGGGCTGCTGTTGTGCGCCTTCCTGTACGCCATCCGCATGTTCGGCGTCACGGCCGGCTACCATCGCTACTTCTCGCACCGCACCTACAAGATGGGCCGGGTGATGCAGTTCCTGATGGCGGTGCTCGCCCAGTCCTCGGGTCAGAAGGGTGTCCTGTGGTGGTCGGCGAACCATCGCCATCATCACAAGTATTCGGATCAAGAGGAAGATATCCACTCACCCGTCCGCAAGGGCTTCTGGTACAGCCACGTCGGCTGGATCCTCAGCGGCAAGCATGAGCGGACCCGCGTCGAGCTGGTCAAGGACCTGGCGAAGTACCCGGAGCTGCTCTGGCTGGACAAGAACGCGATCGCGTTCACCTGGCTGCTGGGCCTGGCGTGCTGGCTGGTCGGGGGTTGGGAGGGGTTCGTCGTGGGGTTCGTCTGGTCGACCGTCCTGCTCTGGCACGGCACCTTCACCATCAACTCCCTCAGCCACGTCTTCGGCAGTCGCCGCTTCGAGACGACCGACACCAGCAAGAACAACTGGCTGCTCGCCCTGATCACCCTGGGTGAGGGCTGGCACAACAACCATCACTACTTCGCCGCTTCGGCCCGCCAGGGCTTCCGCTGGTGGGAGGTCGACTTCACCTACTACGCGCTCGTCGCCCTGAGCAGGGTCGGCCTCGTCTGGGATCTGCGCCAGCCGCCCAAGCACCTCGTCGATGGCACCGTCCACCCCCGCGTCGCCGCCCTCGAGCGCAAGCGGGTCAAGGACTGGGTGGAGGCGGTCAGGCCTCCGGGCTTCGAGCTCGATCCAGATGGAGGCGCCCCCGTGGCTGAGGCAGACGCCAAGGCCGCGGCCTGAGCCCGTCCTGCCCTGCAAGCGACAAAGCCCCGACGGACCACGGTCTGTCGGGGCTTTGTCGTCTGCGGGGTCAGGCGTCGGTCTCTGGCGCCGCGATGAACCGGTAGCCGATCCCGCGCAGGGTGAGGAAGTGACGGGGGGAGGCAGGGTCGAGCTCGAAGGCGCGCCGGAGGCGGACGATGAAGTTGTCGACGGTCCGGGTGGCCGTGTTGGCGGAGACGCCCCAGACGTCGGTCAGGAGCTGCTCGCGGGTGACCACCTCGCCCTCGCGATCGGTGAAGTAGCGCAGCAGGCGCATCTCGAGCTCGGTCAGGTCGATGCGCTCGCCGCGGGCCCGGACCTCGTGCGCCTCAAAGTCGACGCAGTTGTCGCCAAAGTGGATCAGCACGTCGTTGGCCGCCGGGACCTCCTGGGTCCAGCGTCTGCGGCGGAGCATCGCAGCGACGCGACCGAGGAGCTCACCGAGGTGGAAGGGCTTGGTCATGTAGTCATCGGCGCCAGCGTTGAGGCCGGTGACAATGTCGCTGGAGGCGCCCTTGGCGGTGAGCATGAGGATGGGCGTCAGCACGCCCTGGGCGCGCAGCTCGGTGCAGTAGTCGAAGCCGCTGCCGTCGGGGAGCATGACGTCGAGGATGATCAGGTCGACGGGGTGTTTTTCGAGGAGCTCGCGCGCCGACTGGATATCGTTGGCGACGTCCACGCGGTAGCCCTCTTCGGCGAGGTTGAATTCCAGGGCGAAGGCGAGGTGTTCCTCGTCCTCGACGAGCATGACGGAGGTCTGCTGCACGGATTTGCCCTTGGTCAGGGGTCGGCGTCCTGAAGCCGATGTGGGAGCTGAATGGTGAACTTTGAACCCTGGTCGCGACCGCCGCTGACGGCGGTGACCGTGCCGTCGAGGCGGTCCACCACGGACTTGACGAGATAGAGCCCGAGGCCGGTGCCCCGCACGCGGGGCTGGTCGGCGTCCTCGACGCGGTAGAAGCGGTCGAAGACGCGCGCGATCTCGCGGGGCTCGATGCCGACGCCGTTGTCGGTGACCTCGATCCTGAGGCGCGCCCGGTCAAGGCGGACGGTGAGGCGGACCATGCGTGGGGATCGAGAGTACTTGATGGCGTTGTCCAGCAGGTTGGTCAGCACGATGTCGAGCGCGATGGGGTCGAGCATGAAGGTGGCGCCCTCGGGCAGCTGGACGTCGACCTCGATGGTGTCGTCGGCGACGCGGTGGCGCGTGCGGATGCGCTCGATGCAGGCGTCGATGTGCTCCGCGATGCGGACGGGCTCGATGCGGAGCTCACGCTCGTTGTGTTCGAGGCGGCCCGCCTCGAGGATGTGCTCGATGAAGGCTTGAAGGCGGTCGACGTCGGCGCGCATCATGCCCTCGAAGCGCTTGCGCTGGGCGGGCGTCAGTTCGCGCAGCTCCATCGTGTCCAGGCACACGCGCAGGCTCGCCAGGGGGGACTTGAGCTCGTGGGTCACGCTGTCGATGAAGGTGTCCTGCCGCCGGACCAGGAGGGTGCGGCGGATGGTGCTGGCCAGCAGGAGCGCGAGCGTGGTGACCACGAACATCATGAACAGGTTACCGCCGGCGTTGGCCACCCAGAACATGATGCCGAGGTCGGCCGCCTTGGTCTCGGCGCCGAGGACGTAATAGAACGAGAAGATGAGGTTCCAGCCGACCACGATGGCGATGGTGAGCACGATCGCCACCACGCTCAGCGTGATCGGGGCACCGATGGAGTACTTGCGCGACATGGGATCGACGTGACCTTCCCCCCGGCCCGTGGCCGAGCATCGCACGGGTGGTGCGAACGCTCCTCACAAACTCCTTCAACGTCGTTCCTACCGCAATCGAGCGGTCATTGCAAACGCGTTGGACAGGGCGCGGCGCCGCGTCTAGTCTGTGGGCATTGTCGCGTGGGACCGCGCAGATTGGAGCACAGGGATGGGACGTGTGAGCGTGTGTCTGCAGATCGGGGCGATCGTGATCCTGGCCGCCTGGCTGGTCGGTTGTGATGGCTCACCGCGCGGCGGAGAGCGGATCGGGGTGGTGGACTGCACCTCGGCGTCCGAGTGCGGCGCGCAGGAGACGTGCGCCGACGGCACGTGTCGCGCGATCACTGCCTGTGTGGTCGATGACGACTGCGTGGTCGACACGGTGTGTCGGGGCGGCCGATGCGAGGACGGGGGCGGGCTGAGCGACCCGGAGTGTGAGGCGGGTGAGCTGCGCTGCATGGCGCCGAGCACCCTGCAGGGCTGTGAGGATGGGGTGTGGGTCGAGCTGTGTCGGACGGCGGGCGCCTGCGAGTCCATGACGTGCGCCGTGGCGCGGCAGGATCTGCAGGTCCGGGCGGCCTCGGTGAGCCCGTCCACGGTGGGACCGGGCGGCGCGGTGGAGCTGACGGCCTCGGTGAGCCTGCGGGGACAGGAGGCGGTGCGGGGGCAGCTCTGCACGGGGCGCATCGCGGCCACGCGCGAGGGCGCGGACCTGTTGAGCTGGAGCTACCTCCCCATCGACCTCGAGGCGGGCGAGACCGCGTCGCTCGACGTGCGCATCGAGGCGCCCGACGATCCCGGCAGCTACGTGATCGGCGTGCTGTGCGAGTTCGTGAGGGCTGAGGCCCTGGACCCCTCGCTGGCGCTGGACAACGAGGCGTATCTGCCGCTGCTCGTCGTGGATCCGGGCGTGCCTTTCGAGCTGGTCGTGACGCATGCGACCGTGGTGGCGTGGCCAGACGGCGGCCAGGGCGTCGTGCGCCTGGAGGTGGAGGTCTGCAACCAGGGTTCGGCGCCCTCGCCGCAGTTCGCCGTGACGGTGGAGCGTGGTGGGGATCGATTGGCGGAGGCATCGTTCGGGGCGCTGGCGCCATCGGCGTGTGAGGTGCGGGTGCTGTCGAGCGGCGAGTTGCAGTGCGAGGGCGCGTTCGAGGTCGTGGTGGAGGTGAGCGTGATGGGGGCGCCGTCGGCTGGTGGTCGGGTGGTGGCGCCGGTGTCCTGCGACCGCTGCGCACCCGATCGCTACGATCCCGACGACCTCTCCGAGCCGCCAGCGGCCGCGGCGTCCGAGCCCGGCCTGACGCTCTGCGCCCTTGACATTGACCGCTTCGTGCTTGGGGGGGTGCCCACCGACGGGCTGCTGGTGGAGCTGACCGAGACGAGCGGCGCCACGCCCGAGCTGTCGCTGTGGGCCGAGACGGGGGCGGACCGCGCGGCCGTGGGGCCTCTCACGGCCACCCAGCTCGGCTGGTTCAGCGGTCCGCTGCCCTTTGCCGACCGGTACGTCCTTGAGCTGGCGGCGACCGAGCCCACCACCTACGATCTGGCCTGGGCGCCGTTCCCGCTGGCGCCAGGCACGGACTACGACGTCCCCGCGCTCGAGGTGACCTCCACCGTCTCCACCACCTCGACGGTGATGACGGTGGACTACGTGGTCGAGAACCGGGGAAGGGCAATCGACCCTGCGCACAGCAGCGTCGAGGTCGCGTTCGCCCTGTCTGGCGAGGGGCCGTCGGGCGGCCAGGTGCTGCTCGGCACGTTCGAGCACCCGAAGCTGGCGCCGGGGACACGGGCGGCGTTCTCGCGGCAGCTCCCGCTCAACGGGCGTCAGGTGCCCGGCCCCCGCGCCCTGATCGTCACGGTGGACCCGGCCGGCCAGGTGCCGGAGTCGGACGAGGGCAACAACGCCGCGCGCGTCGCGCTGGAGATCGACGGCCCGCCGTCGCGGTGCGCCGATGGCCTCGAGCCGAACGACACGATGGACACACCGGCGATCCTGCAGCCAGGCACGACCACCGAGCTGGCGCTCTGCGAGGAGGCCGAGCACGACTACTACCGGTTCTGTCTGGCGGCCGAGCAGTCCGCCACGCTCCTGGCGACCTCGGCCGGCCCGGAGGCAGGCGTCGATCTGCTGCTGCACGACGACCGTGGGACGCTGCTGACGACGGACGAGGGCCCCGGCACCACCGCGACGCTGACCGTGCCGACGGTGTTCACGCCGCGCTGCTTCACCGTGGACGTCCGGCGCGACGCGCCGTTCGAGCCGCTCGTGGTGGCGCTGTACGACCTGACCCTGACGCTGGAGGGCGCCGACCTGTGCGCCGATCTGTTCGAGCCGAACGACGGGTTCGGTGAGGCGACGTGGATCGACGACCTCGGCGCCGCGCCCACGCGCCTGTGCCCGGCGGCGGACGTGGACCTGTTCTTCGTGGAGCTGACGGCCGGCCAGGCGGCGGCGGTCGCGGTGACGGCGCCGTCGGAGGTCGACTTGACGGTGTACGGCCCCGACCAGGCGTTCATGGACACCCGCCGCGGGCGCACGCCGCGGCTGGAGTGGACGGCGCCCGCCGACGGCAACTACTTCCTCCGGGTCTCCTCGGCCGACGGCGCGGCGAGCGCGGTGTTCGACATCGCGGTCGAGCTCCCGTGAAGACTTGTAAGGGGCTGATTTTGTTCGGTTTATGGTCGCCGTGACGGCAGTGGCGCCGGCCGCGGCGGTTGTGCTACAAGCAGAGCACATGCTCCGATGGGCGAGCCGGCGTTGGGGACGGTGAGATCAAGACCTCAGGATGATGGGATGGTAGCAAGGACGGACCTCGTCGTTCGACTCAACAAGCTCGGGATCGCGTGCGACGACGTCCCGTTGGACCGCGTGGACTCGGCCACCTCTGCGCTGGCGTGCCTGCCGATGTACGCCGTGGCCAACTCGCACGGGTGGACGAGCGACACCCAGTTCAAGCTGCCGTTCTTCGACATCGAAGGGGTGGAGGGGCTGCGGGAGGCCTGGGCGATCGGCAAGGAGGAGTCGCTGATGGAGGTGTCGCGGGAGCACCGGCGGGTGCTCGGCCAGTTCCTCCGGCATCCACGCGCGGCCGACGCCATCATCTACGACTACGCCTTCGAGACGCTCGCGCTGTTCCTCGACCTGGCCTCGCCGCAGGTCGCCGAGGTGGTGCGGGTGCGCGTGGCCCGGAGCTGCGTGCACGTCGCGCGGGCCGCGGGCAAGGGATTGTTCGGCACCGGCGAGAAGGTCTCCGAAGGAGAGCGCGCGGTGATCGACGTGCTGCGCGACATCCTCGGTCTGAACGATTGTGAACCCGCCGCCATCATCCTCGAGGAGCTTGAGGTGCGCTGACCGCGCACCGAGCGATGCCCACGGAGACCCGCCCCATGAGCTTGAAGATCGACCGCCCCGACGGCTCCGCCCAGCTCGTCTACGGCTACCGCTACGCGGCGCCTGGCGCCGACGCCCACACCTACCGCCGTGAGCAGAGCGGCAAGCTGCCCCGCAAGGTGGATCTGCGCCCGTGGATGACGGAGGTCGAGCACCAGGCCGCCGCCAACAGCTGCGTGGCCAACGCGGTCGCCGGGGCGTATGAGTACCTGATCAAGCGCCACTACGACGAAGACGGCTACGACGTCAGCCGGCTGTTCATCTACTACAACGCCCGGGCGATGTCGGGCATGGAGGAGGAGGACCAGGGCGCGCTGATCGGAGATGCGATCAGGAGCCTGATGGAGCACGGCGCGTGCTCGGAGGAGACCTGGCCCTACGACGTGGACGCGGTCAACGCGCAGCCGCCCGAGGAGGCCTACGAGGAGGCGAGCCAGTTCCTCATCGAGGACAACCAGCTCGTGCCGACCGAGCTCGACGCGTGGAAGGCGGCGCTGGCGGACGGCTATCCGATCATCTTCGGGGTGCTGCTGTACAAGTCGTTTGACAAGCACCGGACCCGCGGCCTGGTGCCGGTGCCTTCCGAGACGGAGACGGCGCGGCAGTCGCACGCCGGACACGCGATGCTCGCCGTCGGCTACTCGGACAAGGACCGCGTGTTCATCGTCCGCAACTCGTGGGGCACCAGGTGGGGCGATGAGGGCTATTGCTACATCCCCTACGACTACCTCATGAATTCGAAGTTCAACGGTGGGGACTCCTGGATCATTCGCCAGGTCGAGGCGGTTGAGGTGGACGATGAGGATTGGGACGATGAGGAGTCTGTGGTCGAGGACATCGGCGGGGCGCTGAGCGAGATGTCCGACGAGGCCTGGGAGGCCCTGGTGGACGCCCTCGGCGACACGCCGCTCGAGACGCGCCTGGCGATGATCGTGCTGATGGCCGCCGGCGCCGACGGTGAGCTGAGCGACGACGAGCTCGACGCTGTGGCGGCCTACCTCGGCGACATGCTGGAGGAGCTCGGGAGCGACTACTCGGCGCGCAAGGTGCTCAAGAAGGCGCTCAAGCGACTGGACGACGAGGAGCTGGTGTTCGAGTCCATCGAGCTGCTCGGCGAGCACCTGCCAGCCTCGGCGCTGGCGGGGTTCCTCAACGATATTGTGGAGATGGCCGGCGCGGACGAGCTGGCGGAGGAGGAGGAGGACTTCATCAACGCGCTGGTGGAGGCCTGGCAGGTCGAGGAGGCGTGAGGCCAGGCCGGGCCGCGGCGCGCTCGGCTCACTCCAGGCGGATCAGCCGATCCTGGCCGGTCGTCTCACTCTCGAGCAGGTAGAGGGCGCCGGTGGCGGGATCGAAGGTCATGGCATAGTCCGCCGTCGTGCCGAGCGTCGAGATCGCGCCGACGTAGGCCGGCGCAGCGCCGTCGGCGCCGACGATGGCGTGCACATCGCCTCCGTAGGCGTGCGCGTACAGGATGGGAGGCATGGCCGAGGTGTCCAGCGCCAGCGGGTTGTGGGTCGTGGAGGTGTCGAGGCCGACGAGCAGTGTCGGCGCGGCGCCCAGGTCGCTCCGCGGGACGCGGTAGACACCTTCGCCCGCCGCGGTGGCCCCGGCCAGGTAGACCCAGCTGGGGTCGATGGCGATGCCGGTGACGTACCACACGCCAGCGGTGCCGAGCAGGACCGGGGTGCCGGGGGCGGCCAGGTCCAGCCGATAGATGCCGGTGTTGGTGTTCGCGCCCGTTCGACGCGTCGTCAGGTAGAGGGCTGCGCCATCGCAGGTCATGGCATAGGTGGGGGAGCTGGCGGGGTAGACCGGGTTCAGGTCCCAGCTCGTCGGCCCCCAGGTCACACCGTCGAAGGCGCGGGTGATGCGGCTGGCTGAGGTGCTGGTGGTGGAGTCGGCGGCGAACACCGAGCCGCTCGCGGCCACGAGCGCGTAGCCGAGGTGGGCGGTGGTGAGGCCGTCCGCGCTGCCGTGGATCGTCGCGACGCCGGTGTCGAGGTCGGCGCTGAGGATGGAGGAGGTGCCACCGACGTAGAGCGTCGAGCCCGCCATGGCGAGCTCGTACGGAGCGGCGATCAGGCCGAGGTCTACGTCGACGACGCTGAGGTTCTCCTGGCGGACACCGTCGTAGTGGACGTCGGTGATCGTCAGGGTGGTGGTGACCCCCGCGGCGAGCGCGATGATGATCGAGGCCCCGACCTGCCCCACGCGACCGAATCCATCGGCGCCGCAATGCTGCTCCTGCCCCCCGGTGTCGAGGATGGCGAACGGCACGCTGTCGCTGGTGCTGATGGAGACGGCGTTGTCTGTCAGGGTGTAGCTGTACCACGCGACGTTGTCCGTCGCGGCGAAGCACGACGGCGGGTCGAGGCGCAGCGTGGAGCTCGAGGTCAGGGTGGTGGTGCCCATCAGCGGCGTCGCGGTGGACCATGAGCCGCCGCTGCCGGGCAAAAGCTCGGTCACCTCGACCGTGGCGCCCTGGAACTCCTCGCCTGTCGCCTCGGCGCTGACCCAGATCCACGCCGTGCCCGCCCCGGAGGGAGCCGTCAGGGCGACGGAGTCGGCGTTGGCGCGGCAGTTGAGCGAGGTCTTGTCGGGGTCGGTGGGGTCACACGTGTCGAGCACCTCGAGGTTGAGGTCGCTCTGGTTGAGGTTTGGGTCGAGGTTCTGGGCCACGACCAACAGGACGCTGTCAGGATCCTGCTTCGGGAAGGCGATGACGGCGTCCACGCCGTGGATGTCGCCATACGAGGCGGTGTTGTCGCACGAGATCGAGCCCGGCTCACCCCAGCGAGGCCCCATGTCAAAGGAGTTGATCGACGCCGGGAGGGTCCAGGTGTGCGGGGCGCCGACGTCGGCCGGGGCGGTGTAGATCAGGCTGTCGGTGGTGTACGGCGCGAAGCAGCTCTCGCCCTCGGTGTCGGCCGGGTCGACCTCCTCGATGGTGACGTCGGCGCCGGGGAAGGTGCCGGGCGAGTTCTTGCCTGCGATGATGAAGTAGGTGCCGGGCGGCCCATCGATCAGCGCATCCCAATTCTGCTTGTACCACAGACACTTGAGCACACCGCTGGGGTCACAGGTCTGGGCGCTCACCTCGAGGTTGAGGTAGTTGCCGGTCGTCGGGCTGGCGCTGACAGCGCTCACCTTCAGGAGCTGGCCGCCGTTCGCCACGGTGTCGGAGCGCTTGTCGAAGGCGATCACGACGTCCGGGCCGTGCGCGTTGGGGTCGCACACCAGGACGCCGTCGGCGGTGGTGACGGCGTCTGCGCCGATGTGCCAGGTGGGCGTGAGGAGGTCCGGGTCGCGCTGCCAGGCGCCGAGCGGATCGGCGCAGCTCTCGCCCGCTGCGGCGACGCAGGTGGGGCTGCAGCCGTCGAGGTCCTCGAGGTTGCCGTCGTCGCAGGTCTCGGCGCCGGCGATGATGCCGTCGCTGCAGGTGGTCACGCAGGCGCTGGGTTCGGCGTCGCAGGTGAAGCCCGTCTCGACCGCACAATCGGCGGAGCAGCCGTCGCCGTCGTCGTTGCGGTGGTCGTCGCAGGCCTCGTCGGAGGCGATGAGGCCGTCGCCGCAGCTGCTGAGACACGCGCTGGGCTCGCCGGCGCAGTCGAAGCCGTGCTCGATCGAGCAGTCGGCGGAGCACCCGTCGCCGTCGTCGTTGCGGTGGTCGTCGCACGTCTCGTCGCCGGCGATGACGCCGTCGCCGCACGTGGTGTCGCACGCGCTGGGCTCAGCGTCGCAGGTGAAGCCCGTCTCGACGGTGCAGTCGGCGGAGCAGCCGTCGCCGTCGTCGTTGCGGTGATCGTCGCAGGCCTCGTTGGAGGCCACGAGGCCGTCGCCGCAGCTGCTGACGCACGCGCTGGGCTCGTCCGCGCAGGCGAAGCCGTGCTCGACGGCGCAGGTGGCGGAGCAGCCGTCGCCGTCGTCGTTGCGGCCATCGTCGCAGCCCTCATCGCCGGCGGTGATGCCGTCGTTGCAGGTGGTCGTGCAGGTGCTCAGGGTGCCGGTGCAGGTGAAGCCGGGCTCGACCTCGCAGGTCGGGCCGCAGCCGTCGCCGGGTTCGAGGTCATGGTCGTCGCAGCCTTCGACACCGCTGACGATGCCGTCGCCACAGATCGTCGCACAGGAGCTCGGCTCACCGTCGCAGGCGAAGCCGATCTCCAACGCGCAGAGGGCGTCGCAGCCGTCGGTCGGGTCGAGGTCGTGATCGTCGCAGGCCTCGTCCGAGGCCAGGACGCCGTCACCGCAGGTGCTCGCGCAGGTGCTGGGCGCGCCGTCGCAGGCGAAGCCGTGCTCGACGGTGCAGGTCGCGGAGCAGCCGTCGCCGTCGTCGCGACGGCCGTCGTCGCAGAGCTCCTCCCCCGCGATCACGCCGTCGCCGCAGGTGGTGTCGCAGGCGCTGGGGGTGCCGTCGCAGGCGAAGCCGTGCTCGATGGCGCAGGTGGCGGAGCAGCCGTCGCCGTCCTGGCTCCCGTCGTCGTCGCACGCCTCGTCGCCAGCGATGACGCCGTCGCCGCAGGTGGTGGCGCAGCTGCTGGGGGTGTCGTCGCAGGTGTAGCCGGGCTCGACGGTGCAGGTCGCGGAGCAGCCGTCGCCGTCGTCGTTGCGTCCGTCGTCGCAGGCTTCTGCGCCGGCGACCTGTCCGTCGCCGCAGGTCGGGGTGGGGGCGGTCGGTGTGCAGTCGCTGGGGGCGCCAACGCACGCATAGCCCGCCTCGACGGCGCAGGAGGCATCGCAGCCGTCCCCGTTGGCGGACTCGCCGTCGTCGCACGCCTCGTCACCTTCGATCAGGCCGTCGCCGCAGCTTACGACGTGGGCGTTGGTCGTCGATGTGGAGGTGCAGGCGCCGACCAGCATCGCGAGCGCGACGAAGGCGACGAGGAGGGGGATGTTGCGGAGCACAGGGTTCATGGGTGCAGGCATGATGCCTCCAGGGCAGGCGATGTTGGTGACGGGGCGAGTCGGGGGCAGGATAGCGGACGATGGCGGAGGTGTCGACCGAAGGGGGTGGCTGGCCCAGGGCGATCGGGGCTGTAGGGAGCGCAGGACCAGAGGGGCGCGCCTCGGCTCAAGATTGTCGTTGAAGTCTGGAGGTCAGCTCTCCATAATGACAGGGCTATTGAAGACCTCTGCCTGGAGCCCACGCCATGAGCACGGGAACGCACGACCCCCAGCCCCAGAACCAGTCCACGCCTGCCGATCCCCCCAGCGCGACACCGCTGGAGGGCGGCGCCTCGCCGGGCGCCGAGGGCCAGTGCACGGGCGATGATCTGGCGGACTTCATCAAGGCCGTCGAGGACGGCGAGGGCGAGGTCGCCGCGCGGTTCTATGGTCTGTTGACCGAGGCGCAGCGGCGCGAGGCGCTGGACGGGAACCACGAGCGGCTCGGTCGCTTCCTGACGATCTCGGCGGGGCCGCTGGGGCCGTCGGGGGTGGCCGGCGTGCTGCGGGAGCAGAGCGAGAGCCTGGTGGCGGCGATCTCGCTGGCGGGGACGCTGGGGCTGACCGGCGCCGACACGCTCCTGACGCTGCTGAACGATCCGGCGGTGACGGCGGTGGATCAGCTGGCCGTGGCGCAGGACGACGCCGCGATCGCGGCGGTGCGGGCCATCGCGAGCGACAAGGCGGTCCATGATGTGTTCGTCAAGCTGGCCAGCGACGCGGCGATGTTCATCCAGCAGGCTGCAGGGAGGGCGGGGGCCTTCGCGGACTGGCTCGGGGCCGATCTGGCGAAGCTGAAGCTCACGATCGCTGCGGTGAACGACCTGGCCTCCTGGGCCACGATCATGCACCAGCCCCACGACGCGTGGGAGCAGCTCGTGGCGATGGTCATCGACGATGCGACGGGCGGCGAGGTGGCGTGGAAGGCCGCGGTGACGGACGACGTGTTCGGGTGGCTGGTGCAGCACGTCAAGGACGGGGGGTCGAGCGCCGAACGCCAGGAGGCGTTGTATCGGCTGTTGAGCCCGACGCGGCCCGAGGCGCAGAAGCGGCTGATGTGGGGGGCGCTGTACACGATGCCGCTGGCGCCAGCGAACACACCCTACAAGATCTACGAGGACTACATCGGGGCGGAGGTCCACTTCGACGACACCCGGTTGGGCAGCATCGGGCTGCCGCTGGCCGCCGATCCGGCGTATGTGCGGCACGACGTCGACCTTCGGGTGTATGTGGATTCGTTCGAGCCGACCAGCGCGACCTACGACACGTTCTTCACGCAGTTCCGGCAGATCCCGACCACCCACCTCAACCTGGCTTCGGCGCTGGTGTTCGGAGCCACGACGTGGAAGGAGTGGACCTATCAGCCGCTCGATGCGGCGGGGGCGCCGACGGGGGCCTCGACCATCTACTATGAGAAGGAGCCAGGGGATCTGGCGCTGCACGCGACGCAGGCGCCGGCGCAGGTGACGCGGGGGCCGCTGTACTGGAACCCGCCGATCAACACGATCCTGATCTTCGTCACCTCGACGAGTGGGGCGGGCGCGGCGACGCGCGCCTCGGGCAACGACAACGCGGTGGGCACCGCGGGCTTCGGGGGCGGTCAGCTCCCCGAGGCCGCCAACGGCCAGGGCGCGAACCCGGCGGCCGGCACCACGGGGCTCTCCTATCTGGCGCAGAACATCACCCACGAGGTCGGCCACGCGGTCGGGGTGCGGAAGCTGGCGATGCGGGACGCCTCGGGCACGCTGACCGGCACCCAGAAGAGCGGCAACGAGTGGGCGCAGGCCTACGGCGACTGGCAGACCCACGCCTCGGCCGCGGCGATCCACGACGCGTTCATGACGCAGCTCGGCTGGGTGGCGGCGCTGGATGCGGCGAAGGTCTACACGATCGGCGGCGTGGACGTGAGCATCCCCGGCACGGAGGTCAAGGCGTTCTTCGCTGCGGTGGCCGAGGGTACGGCGGCCAGCGCGACGCTGGCGCAGGCGACCAACGGCGCGGCGCCTCCAGAGGCACGGTTCGGCAGCGTCGCCAACGTCTGGACGGGGCTGGCGGCCGGTCCGAAGGACGGCAGCATCGACTGGACGACGTACAAGTTCTGGAGCTACCTGCAGAACTACTCGGCGGCCAACGCCTACTACTTCACCCAGGGGCTCGATGGGGGCGGCGACCGGGTGCACTTCTGGTGCACGCGGGCGAACACGACGGGCTGGGCGTCCTACAAGCGGGCGATGTACAACGCGGCCGTCAGCCACTATCAGCTCTCCTCGCTGGCCGAGACGTTCGCCGAGCTGTACACGGACTGGTTCAACGGCAACCACGGCATCGCGGCGGTGAACGGGCAGAACCCGGCGGATTACTTCGGGGCGCTGGAGCGGGCGCAGCCGGGCGACTTCGGCGCGGCCGGGACGGGCACGGTGGCGTTCGGCGACGGGCACGGCGGCGCGGGCGGGGGCTTCCCGTCGGAGCTGGCGGACGGCGAGGGCGTGACGGCGGCCGAGGGGCCGTCGTCGGTGCCGGTGGCCAACCCGCCGGCGGAGCTGCCCTCGACGCCGCTGGCGACGGGGGGCGCGTGAGCCGAGGAGCGGGCCGGCGCGCGGTGGGCGCGGCGTGCGTCGCGGCGCTCGCGCTGGTGTCGAGCTGTTCTCGCGAGGTGCCTGGCGGCGGTGAGGCCCCGATCGGGTCGCCCACACCCTCGGCCGAGGCGCAGGCTCCGCCGGTAGATTCACCGACGCCGCCGTCCCCCCGGGTCGCCTCGGCGCCCCCGAAGGCAGGAGACAAGGTCTTGGATGCGTTCAAACTCCCGGCAGATCCGGGCTGGATGGCGGCGAAGGACGTGTTGGTGGCCGAGGGGCCGGCCGCGCTGGGCATGGGCGGTCAGGAGGTGCTGGGGGCGTCCGCGGTCACCGATCCGGCGGGCGCGGTGCTGCCGTACCTGTTCGTGGCGCTGATCGGTGGGCGGCGGCAGGTTCTTGTACACAAGGGTAAGGTCGTGACCGCGACGGGGCGGGCTGCTGCTTCTGGCTATCTTCGTGAGCTCGGGTTTCCAGAACACGAGCCTGCGCCGTGGCTGGCGTTCTCGGCGCTGGGCTACTTCGAGGTGCTGCCGGCGGACGTGTATCCGGCCCGGGATTATCGGCTGGAGGCGATCTTGCGGGAGCGGCCGATCTCGGAGCTGACGGGGCTGGGCGTGACGGCGGAGCACGCCGCAGAGTGGGTCGCCGAGGGCTCCGGGCGGGCCTTGCACGTCCACCTGCGCCTGCGCGGCCCGAGCCCCATCGACGGCACCGCCGCCGGTGGGCTGGCCACGGGGGACCGGCTGGCCCGGCTCGTCGTGGGTTTTGATGGGGCGGGCGAGGTGACGAGGGTGGCGGTGGAGGTCCGCGAGGGAGCCTCGGGGCCGTGGAAGACGGTACGTCGCATCGAGTAGACCAGCCTGGGCGCCCGACTGGCGCGACGCAAGGACCTCCTTGAGCGACAGCTCGCGGCGGGCTGGCGTCGGGCGGCAGACCGGTGCTCATGGCGCATCCTGGAGGGGAGATGTCCACATTGTACGAGGTCGAGGTGGCGTGTGCGGCCTGCGCCCACATCCAGCGGGCCCTGCTCGCCGACAGCCTGAACGTCGCCCGCAAGCCCGAGATCCACCAGTGGGTGCTCGACGGCACCTTGCACCGGGTGGTCTGCGACCGGTGCGGACACGCGGTCCATCACGAAAAACCCTTGTTCTACGCGGACTTCGACCGCGGGCTGTTCATTCAGGTGTTCCAGACGGCGTCGCGTTGGTTCCTGGCCGAGAGCGAGGCGGTCGTCGTCGAGCTGTACCGCCGGGTGTTCTCCGAGGAGCGCGCGCCCGCCGTGGTGCGGGCGATGGCTGCGGGGCTTCGCCCGCAGGTGGTCTTCGGGTATGCGGAGCTGCGGGAGAAGGTGCTGTGCGTCGAGCACGGGCTCGACGACTTCGTGCTGGAGGCGGTCAAGATCAGCTTGCTGGCCTCGACGCCGCGGCTGGCAGGCGATGGCGTCGAGGGGCTGCTGCTGGTGGCCGTGCACCCGGACGGGAGCCTGGAGCTCGTGCCGCGGCGCCGCCCGCACCCGGTGGAGCCGTTGCCCGAGGGCGCCCGTCCGACATCGTTCGCGGTGCCGAAGGCCGCCTGGGAGCACGCCCTGGGGATGCGGGAGGTGCTCGTCGCCGACCTGCCGGACCTCGAGTCGGCGGTCTATCGCAACATGCTCCGGTATCGCTACCAGCCCTCCAGCCTCACGGCGTCAGAGCGCAGCGCGCTCGGCATGAGCGAGCGGCCGGCGGTCCAGGCGTAGCGATGGGCGCATCGAGCAGGACCTCCGTCATCGAGCTGGCCGAGGCCGAGCTCATCGTTCGGGCCGCCGCGGCGTCGTTGTTCGGCGTCGAGCCGGACGAGGATTGGGCCTGTGCGTGGGTGCGCTCGCCCGACGGCGGCGTCCTGCCCGGCCTGTTGCAGGTCCGGTGCGGGGGGCTGCGTCGGGTGTTCGTGCACGACGGTCAGGTCGTGGGTGAGCGCGGCGTGGCGGTGGCCAGCCGGATCTTCGAGGAGCTCGTGGCGGCCGGGGTGCTGGTGCAGGATCGGTGGCTGTGGCTGGAGGCGCTGGGGCACCTCGGCGTCATCCCTGCGCCAGTCTGGCAGGGGCCCCACTGGAGCTGGACCCAGGTCGAGAGCCGCTACGCTGTGAGCTACGTCAACCCGTCGGTGGTGCTGGCGTCGCGCAGCGACGGCGGCGCCAGCCTGACCGTGTATCGCGAGTCGCTGGACGGCGGCGGCCTGCGCGGGGCGCGGGTGGGGGTGTTTGGCGCCGGTCAGCAGCACGACGGCGCCGGCCTGCCCGGGTCAACGCACCTGCGGTGGGTGGTCGACCTGACCGCCGCAGGGCAGCTCAGCGCCTGGGAGGAGGTCGAGGCGTGGTTCGGCGCCGAGCGCCGTTGGATCCCGGTGGACGCGCTGGGCGGCGTGGAGGACTCCATCAACGCGCCGGTCGCCCCGGCGAGCCAGGTGGGCGGGGCCGAGCCGGACGACGAGGGCGATGCGGAGGGGGCGTTGCCCTACTTCTCGGCCGTCGAGCACCTCCGCGACGCCTTCGGCCGGGTCGCCCTGCTGCTGGAGCGGCACTGCAGCCGCCACTGGTATCGCCTGGTCGACGGCAGCCGGCGTCTGAGCGACGTGCGCGTGAGCCTGTACGAGGTGCAGCGCGTGCTGGTCGGCGCGTCGGACGGTGTGCGTCACGCGCCTGCCGACTCGGGGCTGCGCTCGCCGGTCGAGCTGGACGGGCTGCTGGCGACGCACATGGCGGCGATGGAGGCCCGGGCGGCGGCCACGATCGGGGGGCACGCCGTGCGCCTGCCGCTCGAGGATCTGCGGGCGATGTTCAACCTCGATGCGCGGGAGATGGACCTCCTGCTGGTGCTGGCGGGCCTGCAGCTCGATCCGGGGCTGGCCCGCGTCGCGACATGGGCGTGGGCCGACGCCAATGTGCGGCAGGCGACGGTGGGCTTTGTGGCCGAGGTGGTCAGCTCGACCGACGAGGAGCGGCTCCGGGCCGCCCGGGTGGGGCTGGCCGGGCATCCGCTGGCGGCCCTCGGGCTGTTCGAGCTGTCGGCGCCGGAGCGGTGGGGTGGGCCGGCACCGGCGATGCAGCTGCGCATCGGGCTGGCCAGCCGCATCACGACCTTCCTGACGGTGGACGAGGCGGAGCTGACGACCGAGGCGAAGCTCGCCATGAGCGGCCTCGAGGGCTGCGCGCGGCTGCACGAGCCGTCGCGCGGCGCGCGGCTGGGGCATCCGACGGCCGAGGTGCAGGCGGAGCTGGTCCGGGCGCTCCGGGTCGCCCGACTTCACGCCCAGCGCTCGGCGCCAGGCGCGGACCTGCGCCGGATCGGTGAGCACACACCGGTGGTGCTGGTGGCGGCGGTCGATCCGCGGATGGTGGATCTGGCGGTGCAGCCCTGCGTGGGCGATCAGCGGCTGCTGAGCGTGGACCTGTCCCGGGCGCGGCTGGCCAGCGCGTCCTCGGAGGTGGTGGCGCGGCTGCTGGGCGCGGTGCTTCGGGAGGCGCGGCTGGTCGATGCCTTCGTGCACATCGCGCTGGGGGACGTGGCGGACGACGCGTGGTCGGAGGTGCTGCTTCCGGCGCTGGTCGCCGTGTTGCCGCACCTCCGGGCTCCGGTGGTGCTGAGTGCGGTGCGGCTGACGCGGGATCTCTACCACCGCATCGGCCCGTGTCCGCGCCTGACGCTGTCGATGCCGGATGCCGGTCAGCGCGCGGCGCTCTGGCAGCACCACCTGGCGGGCCCCGTGTCCCGCCAGCCCGAGCTGGCCTACCAGGTGCCGTCGTTGGCGAACCAGTACGTGCTGACGCCCTTCGATGTCGAGGACGCGGTTCAGCAGGCGATGATGCAGTCCGGTGTGGAGGGTGCCGATCGGCGTCGGGGGACGCTGGAGCCCGAGGACATCCATCGGGCGGTGCGGGAGCAGATCGAGCACAAGCTGCGGGCGCTGGCCGAGCCGTTCACGACCTCGCTGACCTGGGACGACCTGATCCTGCCGCCCGAGCTCAAGCAGCGGCTGGCGGAGATCGTGGAGTACGGCGGCAACGCCCGGATGGTGAACGAGGAGTGGGGGTTCGACCGCCTGAACAGCTACGGCGGCGGGCTGTCGGCCTTGTTCGGGGGGCCGCCGGGCACGGGCAAGACGCTGTCGGCGGCGATCGTGGCCCGCGAGATGGGCTACGAGCTCTACCGGGTGGACCTGTCGCGGATCGTGGACAAGTACATCGGCGAGACGGAGAAGAACCTGTCCCGGATCTTCGACGAGGCCGAGCGCAGCCGCGCGGCGCTCCTGTTCGACGAGGCCGACAGCCTGTTCGCCAAGCGGACGGAGGTCAAGTCGTCCACCGATCGCTACGCCAACCAGGAGGTGACGTACCTTCTGCAGCGGATGGAGAACTTCGACGGGGTGAGCTTCCTGACGACGAATCTGGCCGACGGGCTCGACGAGGCGTTCCAGCGCCGCATCAAGTTCCGGCTGGACTTCCGGATGCCCGACGCCGAGCAGCGCGAGGTGCTCTGGCGCGGCATGATGCCGGTGCGTGCGCCGGTGGGTGACGACATCCAGTGGCTGAAGCTGGCCCGCACGTTCGAGATGGCGCCGGGGCACATCAAGAACGCGGTGGTGCGGGCGGCGTTCATGGCCGCCCGCGACCGTCACGTGATCGACCACGCGGTGCTGTGGAAGGCGGCGGTGATCGAGTATCGCGAGCTCGGGAACCTGATCCGGGAGCTTTGACGCGCTGCGTCATGGCCGCTCAGACTCGCCGCAGCACCGCGCCGTAGTGGTGTGAGGAGGCCTCCTCATTGCGATCGGTGGCCGGCGGCGGCGTGGGTGACAGGGCCGAGAGGCGCTCGCGCAGCTCGGCCGTCATCGGGATGTCGAGCGCGCCGAGGGCGGGGCGGAGCTGGTCGACGTCGCGGGCGCCGAGCAGGGGCGCGGTGACCGCCGGGTGCGAGGCGACCCAGGCGACCGCGAGCGCGGCGGGGTGGTGGCCGAGCTCGCGGGCGATGGTCTCGAACCGCTCGGCCAGCGCGTAGTAGGCCGCGGCGGCGTAGCGGACGCTGTACATGGCGTTGTCGACCAGTCGTCCCTGGGCCGGCCGGCGATCGACGCCGTACTTGCCGCTGAGCAGGCCGCCGCCGAGCGGGCTGTACGGGCAGACGCCGAGCCCCATGGCGCTCGCCATGGGCAGCAGCTCCACCTCGGCCTGACGCTTGACGAGGTTGTACATCGGCTGCAAGGCGACGAGGGGCGCAAAACCGTGGCGCTCGGCGCGCTCGACGGCGCGGGCGGTCTGCCAGGCGGCGAAGTTGCTGGCGCCGACGTACAGGACCTTGCCCGCCCGGCGCAGGTCCTCGACCGCGCGCAGGGTCTCGTCAAGCGGGGTGACGTCGTCGTGGCGGTGGAGGTAGAACAGGTCGATCCGATCGGTCTTCAGGCGCCGCAGGCTCGCCTCGACCGCGCGCACGAGGTGATAGGCGCTGCTGCTGCGGTCGTTGGGGCCGTCGCCCGTGGGAAAGTAGGCCTTGGTGGCGATCACCACCTTGTCGCGCTCGTGTGCGACGAAGCTGCCGAGCAGCTCCTCGGCCCGTCCGGCGTTGTAGACATCGGCGCAGTCAAAGAAGTTGATGCCGGCCTCGCGGCTGGCGGCGTAGAGGGCGGCCGAGGCGGCCTCGTCGGCAGGTCCGCCATAGCTCATGGTGCCTGCGCACAGGCGTGAGACGCGGAGTCCAGTGTGGCCGAGATTGACGTAGTCCATGGGGTGCAGCTCCTTGGCGTTGAGGTCCGTGCAGGTTGTGGCAGAGGTTCTGGCGAGTCGCAAGGGTGTGCGTGCGTCGCGGCGAGTCGCAGGGCGGCTGCGGCGAGGTCGAGGCGTCGGATTGACAGTGCGGTGTCGGGGCATCATGCTGATTCGGTTCACAGGGCTCATACGCGGGCACCTCCAACCTCCTTCTCGGGTCCACGATCATGCTCCGAACCTCCTCCTTGTCCTCTCCCGCCCTGCTGGGGGCCGCGCTGGCGCTGATGGCGCTGTTGCTGGCCGCCGGTTGCGGTCGTGATGGCTTCTACCGTGGCGTCGAGGACGCCACGTGCACCTCCGACGCCGATTGCCTGCCTGGCCTGACCTGCAACGCGAGCTACTGCGAGCGGGAGGGCACGGACACGTGCACGCCTGGCGCGAGCTCATGCTCGGACGCCACGACGTTGCGGCTGTGCCGGGACGACGGCGCGGGGTGGGTGAGCTCGTCCTGTCGACCGGGGCTCTGCGCGGACGGTGCGTGTGTGGAGCAGGAGGGGTGCCGGTCGGGTGAGCAGCTGTGCGCAGACAACGACGTGTATGTGTGCTCCGGCGGGGAGTACCTGCTGGACGAGGCGTGCGAGGCGAACGAGACCTGTGAGGCGGGCCAGTGCGTGCCGGATGTGGTGGATCGCCTGGCGGACATCGTGCCGGTCGGCTTCGGGGTTGGCAATGACGTGATCCAGCCCGGGGAGCCGCTCTACATGTGGGTGGAGGTGGCCAACGTTGGCGGTCGCCGGGTGCCAGCGACGCGGTGCGACGTCTACTTCAGCTGGCGGGGTACGCGGCCCGAGGACAGCTTCTGGGTTGGCGAGTTCGGTGTGCCGCCGCTGGGCGTGGGCGAGTCGACCTACCAGGAGCAGGAGCTGTTCGTCTTCCTGGAGTCGGGGAGCTACACGGTCTTCACGGCGTGTGATGCGGACAACGCGGTGCGGGAGCTGAGCGAGGACAACAACATCGCCGTCAACGACTTCCAGGTGCAGATCATCGGCGGGATGGGCGAGGCGGATCTGGAGGCGACGTATGTGGCGGCCGATCGGCGTCGGGTGCAGGCGGGGGAGACGTTCGGGGCGGAGTTCTCGGTCGCGAACGTCAGCGACACGTTCATCGGCGGCTATGTGTGTGGCGTCTACGTGACGCCGACCTTCGAGCCCAACCCGCGCTTCGACCTCGTGCTCGGTCAGTGGGATGACGGTGGGCTCGCCCCCTTCGAGGAGCGCTTCGGCGCCCTGGAGCTGTTCGTGCCGGACGGCGCGCAGGGCGGCGAGAACCTGTTGTACATGTACTGCGAGGCGTTTGAGCCGGAGCGTCGGCTGGACAACAACCTCGTGGTGGCCGAGCGCGGCCTGATCATCGAGGGCGGGCAGCTGGCGCCTGACCTGACGGTGAACAACGCGCGCATCGACTCGCCGGATGTGGCCGAGGGTGGCCGGACACGGCTGACGGTGCAGGTGTGCAACCAGGGTGGGCTGGACGTGATCGACGTGCCGGTGGTGTGGCGCCTGAACGGCAACAACGGGCTGGAGATCGCGCGCACGTCGGTGCGGGTGGTGCGGGCCGGGGCGTGCGTGATCGCCGAGGCCCAGTCCGACCCGCTGTTCTGCAGCACGGGCGAGACGAACTTCCGCGTGCAGGCGGCGGTCGATCCGTTCAATCAGGTGACCGAGTCGAACGAGCAGAACAACACGACGCTGGCCCAGGGGCGGGTGCGGGTGGCTTGCAACGGCTGCGTGGGCGATCGGTTCGACCCCGACGATGTGAATCGCCCTCCGTTCGCCGAGCCTGTGATGGCGGAGCTGGTGCTGTGCCCTGGCGACACGGACCTGTTCGAGCTGCCGCTGGCGCCTGGCGCGACGTTGCGGCTGAATCTGGAGGCGACGAGCTCGGCCTTTGCGCCGGCGACGGTGGCGATCCTGGGGCTGGGGGCGAACGGCGAGTATGTGGTGCTGGAGGGGCCGTTCGACTGGTCGGGCGGGTTCGCCTTTGAGGTGCCGCAGCTCGAGTTCGCCGACCGTTACTTCGTGCAGCTCGTGTCGCAGTCGATGACGCCGCTGGGCTATCAGTTCACCTGGTCCTCTGACACCATGCTCCAGGGACCGGATCTGGTGCCGACCCGGCTGGACTCGCTGCCGCAGGCGGAGGCGGGCCAGGAGTTGGAGGTGTCGTGGACGATCCAGAACGCTGGCACGGAGGCGACACCCCAGGCGAGCATCGCAGGTCTGTACGTGGTGCCGGGTCGTCAGGACAACCCGCTGCGCCGGATCTTTGTGGCACGGTACGAGGTGCCCCGGCTGGCCGCGGGGAGCGCCCAGGCCGAGGGCTTCCCGGTGGTGCTGCCCGCGACGCTGACGCCGGGGCCCTACGCGATGGTGTTCGTGGTCGATGATGGGCAGACCATCATGGAGACGAACGAGCGCAACAACGTGGCGGTGTTCCGGTTCGACATCGTGGGCGTGCCGCTGGAGTGCACGGATGCCTTCGAGCCCAACAATAGCTTTGATCAGGCCGTGCCCCTGCCGATCGGCACGACGACGGGCGTGACGGTGTGCGGGCTCGACGGGGGGGACGACTACTTCCGGTTCTGTCCGCCCGAGGGCTCGAACGTGGACATCACGGTGAGCTTCAGCGCAGCGCTGGGCGACGTGGACATCATCGTGTCGGACGCCAACGGGCAGCCGCTGATGACCTCGAACGGGACGAGCGATCAGGAGCACGTGGCGTTGATGGGGACGGGGGCGGGCGCGTGCTACTTCCTGCAGGTCTACCTCTTCGGCGGCCGGCCGGGGGATGTGCAGTCGTACACGATCGATACCGTGATCGAGTCACCGAACGCCTGCTTCGAGCGGGCGGAGCCGAACAACGACTTCGCCGAGGCGACGCCGCTGCTGGAGGTCCAGAACACCACGCTCGATCTGTGCCCCGCAGGCGACGTGGACATGTTCCAGGTCGACATGCAGGCGGGGGAGATGGCGATGATCCAGGTGAACACGGTGATGGGGCAGCCGGCGGGTGACCTGTCGGTGACGGTGTACGGACCGAACCGGAACTTCCTGACGTTCCGGTTTGCGCGGGACGTGGAGGTGCCGATCACGGCGCAGGAGTCGGGCCCGCACTATGTGCGTGTGGTGACTTCGTCGGCGGCCGACGCGTTCCTGTATACGATCAGCATCGCGCCCTGACGAAAGGGGATGGGCTTCAGGGGCCGGCGGCAGGGAGGACGGTGAGCTTCGTCATCTTGTCGCCGACCTGGAGCCGGTCGACCACTTCCATGCCCTCGACGACTTTCCCGAATACGGTGTAGCCCCCGTCCAGGTGAGGCTGGGCCGAGTGCGTGACGAAGAACTGGCTCCCGGCCGTGTCCTTGCCCGCGTGCGCCATGCCCAACACGCCGCGCGCGAACGGCGCGGCGGACCACTCGGCGGACAGGGTGTAGCCCGGCCCGCCGTTGCCGTCGCCGCGCGGATCGCCACCCTGGGTCACGAAGTCGGCGATGACGCGATGGAAGCTCAACCGGTCGTAGTAGCCCTGTCCGACGAGGCGCTCGAAGCTGTGGGCGGTCACCGGCGCGACGTCGGGCCAGAGCTCGACCCGGAACGGGCCACGGGTCGTCTCGACCTGCACCAAGAGGTGCGCCGGCGCGAGCTGGTCGGGGCCGAGTGTGGGCAGGTCCGGTGAGAACCGGGTCTGGGCCTCGGTGACGCCGAGCTTCTTGAGCGTCGTCGCCGCCCGACTGCGGACGATGGGCGTCGGTGAGCCGAGGTACTGCCCCACGAGGTCGATGCTGGCGACGTCCTTCGCGGTCGCCAGCCCGTCCATCGCCTCCATGAGGACATCGAGCTGCGCGCCCGGCGCGGCCGTGGGCGATACCTCGGCCAGCGTCGCCCGAAGGGTCTCGACGGCGCCCGGCTGTGCGGCCTTGCCGATCAGCGACAGGCCGATGGCCCGCGTGATGGGGTCCTTGTCGGCGAGCGCCTTGCGGCCGAGCGCGTCGAGGCGTACCCGGAGCGCGGCGAGGGCGCGGTCGGCCTTCGGGTCGGGTTTGGCGGCCGGGTCGGGCGGGGCCTCGGGCAGCAGCGTGATGGCGGCGTAGAGGATGGCGGCGGCGGCCTGAGGCGAATCGGCGGTGCCATACAGGGCCTCGAGGGCCCTGGCGCGGTCGAGGGCAGGGGTGGGCAGCACGGCGATGAGGTCGGCCTGCCGTCCGATGCGCGCGAACCCCGGCAGCTGGGCCTCCGCCCCCTCGCCGCAGCTGGCCACCCGGTCGAGCTTGCCCGCGAGCTTGTCGAGGCCCGTGGATGCGGCGCAGTCGAGCAGGGCCGCGTTGAGCAGCTCGCCCCATGGCGCGGTGGAGCGGTCGAAGTTCGGGTTGTTGCGGACGATCTCGACCACGCGGCCGAGGTGGCGGCTGGGCTTCGGGGCGTTGGCGGCGGCCTCGACGGCCGCGAGCAGGACGTGGAAGTCGGCGCTGTCGAGGCCCCTGCCCGAGGCGGCGAAGGGCGCCAGCATCCGTTGGATGGCCAGGTCGATCATCACGAGCGCCGCAGGGCTCCCGTCGGCGGCGAGGTTGCGCACGACCTCCACGCGCACCCAGGGGTCCGGGTCGGGCGCGGCGGCGGGCTCGTCTCGGCCGAGCAGCAGACGCTCCATGACGGCGATCTGGAAGGACTTGTTCGCGGTGAGGCCGCGGATGGCCACGGCGCGCTCGGCCGGATCGGTCGCGTCGTTGACGGCGTCGGTCAGGACGGGCACGAAGACCTCGAGCGGCCGGCGCATCATCGCGTAGAGCGCGGCGTAGCGGGGCTCGGGCGCGGTGCCGCGGCCGTTCTTGACCACCGCGTCCAGCAGCTCGGGCTTGTCGAGGCCGGGCGTGTCCCTGGCGAAACGGCTCAGCAGCGCCCAGCTCACCAGCGCCTCTGCCCGCAGGCCCGGGCTGTCGTTCAGCATCGCCTCGCCGAGGATGTCAGAGAGGCTGGTGGCGGTGGCGCCGCCGACCTTGCGCAGGGCCCAGAGGACCATGCGGCGAGGGCGGATGGAGCCCTCGGCGGCGCGGTCGGCCTCGCGCTCCCAGGCGGCGGCGAGGAGCGCGCGGGCGCGGGCGACGATGTCCTTGTCGTCGGCGTTGTCCGCGGCGATCAGGCCGATGGCGAAGGCGGCCTCGGCGCGGACGTCGTCGTCGTCGTCGGTGGTGAGGCCAGACAGGGCGTCGAGGGCGGTGGCGTCGCCGATGCGGCCCATGGCGCGGGCCGCCCGGGCGCGGACGCCGGGGTCCTCGGAGCGCGCGTGGGCGAGGACGCCGGAGGTTCCGGCGCCGAGCGTACGGGCCTGCTCATAGAGCACGAGGTCCAGCAGCGGCGCCGGTGCGTCCTTGACCGGCTCGGGCGTGGCCGAGGCGTCCGGCAGGGGCGCTGGCAGAGGCGCTGGCAGAGGCGTCGCATCGGGGGGCGGCGAGGGCGCAGGGCGGTCGCAGGCGGCCGCCGCCGTCGTCAGGAGCGCGCCGGTCAGCAGAGCGGCGCGAGAGAGCTGTCGAAGCTTCATGGGTGGGCCGTGGCCATGCGGAGGAATTGCTGGGTGGCGAGGGCTTCCTCGTCGAGCAGGCGCATGGCCTGCCGGTAGATGACCTTCTCGGCCAGGCCGCCTAGCCAGCGTGCCTTGACCTCGAGCTGACCGCGCAGGGTGCGGACCACGCGGCCGTTCTCCTCGTGGAACGTGATGGTGCCCTCGTTGAGCAGGACGTTCTGGAGGCGACCGGTCAGCGGGATGTTGCGGTAGTACAACGTCCTTGTCTTGCGGTCGTAGGTGGACTCCTCCACCCAGGCGTGCCACTGGTCCGGTACCCGCCAGGCGCCGATGCGGCTGATCTGGGGCTCGGGGTGGTACTCGACGCGGCGCCGGATCACGTCACCGTCGGTGCGGATCTCGACGGGCCGGATCGACAGGATCGAGTTCATGGTGTGGGCGAGGAACTGGAGCAGCTCGACGCCCAGCAGCGCGTCTTCGAGCGAGCGGAGGTCGCAATCGAAGGTGTGTTTGATCTCAAACTTCAGGCCGCGTTTCATCACGATGGATGTCCTACCCGTCTTCACCGAGTCGAAGCTCACTGGAGCACAGTAGAAAGCTTGTGGGGTCGCCGTCAAGAATCCCGTGTGGTGGGCGCCAATGCGGGGTCCAGCCAGGGGCGGCGCAGGGAGGGTGCTTCCGTTCGCGCGTGCCGGCGCTCTGGGGGAGGGCGTCAGCGGCGCGGGAGAGCGGCCCTGTCCGGACCCGCCCACGGCGGGTCCGGACAGGGCGTTGGGAGGGCCTCAGACGCGCGGACCGGCGTTCTTGATGGCATCGCTGCTGCCGGCCTCGTACTTGGCGAAGTTCGTCTTGAACAGGGTGGCGAGGTGATGGGCGCTCTTGTCGTAGGCGGACTTCTCGCCCCAGGTCGAGCGGGGGTCGAGCATGGAGGCGGGCACGCTCGGGCACTCGGTGGGGATGTGGAGGCCGAAGATGGGGTCCTCGACGGTGGAGATCTCGGCGAGCGTGTTGCTGTGGATCGCGTCGATGATGGCGCGGGTGATCGGGATGTCGATGCGGTGGCCGACGCCGTAGGGGCCGCCGGTCCAGCCGGTGTTGACGAGCCAGACCTTCGAGCCGTGCTGACGGATGCGTTCGGCGAGCATCTCGGCGTAGCGGGCCGGGTGCAGGACGAGGAACGCTGCGCCGAAGCAGGCGGAGAAGGTAGCCTCGGGCTCGGTGATCCCGACCTCGGTGCCGGCGACCTTGGCGGTGTAGCCGCTGATGAAGTGGTACATCGCCTGCTCGGGGGTGAGCCGGGAGACCGGGGGCAGCACGCCGAAGGCGTCGCAGGTCAGCAGGATGATGTTGGAGGGGTGGCCCGCGATGCAGGGGAGCTTGGCGTTGTCGATGAACTCGATCGGGTAGGAGGTGCGGGTGTTCTGCGTGATGGAGACGTCGGAGTAGTCGACCGCGTGGGTGAATCTGTCGTAGACGACGTTCTCGAGCACAGAGCCATAGCGGATGGCGTTGTAGATCTCCGGCTCCTTGTCGGCGGACAGATCGATGCACTTGGCGTAGCAGCCGCCCTCGATGTTGAAGATGCCGTCAGCGCTCCAGCAGTGCTCGTCGTCGCCGACGAGGTAGCGGTTGGCGTCGGCGGACAGGGTGGTCTTGCCGGTGCCGGAGAGGCCGAAGAAGATGGAGACATCGCCGCCCTTGCCCTCATTGGCCGAGCAGTGCATCGACAGCACGTCCTTGAGCGGCATGAGGTAATGCATGACCGTGAAGACGCCCTTCTTCATCTCGCCGGCGTACTCGGTGCCGAGGATGACCATCTGCTTCTTCTCGAAGGAGATGTCGATGGAGGCCTTGGAGGTCATGCCGGCGGTGTGCCGGTTGGCGGGGAACTGGCCGCTGTTGAAGATCACGAAGTCGGGCTCGCCGAACTCGGCGAGCTCCTCGTCGCTCAGACGGATGAGCATGTTCTTCATGAACAGGGCGTGATAGGCGCGGGCGCACACCACGCGGACCTTGAGCCGATAGGTGGGATCCCAGCCGGCGTAGCCGTCGATGACGTAGAGATGGTCGCGGGTGTTGAGGTAGTCGACGGCGCGGGCGTGGTTGATGACGAACGAGCGCTCATCGAGGGGAATGTTGACCGAGCCCCACCAGATGTCGTCCTGGCTGTCCGGGTGGCGGACGACGCGCTTGTCCTGAGGTGACCGCCCTGTCTTGGCGCCGCTCATCGCGATCAGCGCACCTGTGGAGGACAGGGCGCTGCCCTTCTCGTTCCGCAGCGCCTGTTCGTACAGGAGCGCCGTGGAGGGGTTCCTGAGGACGTTGGCGACATCGATGCCATAGCTGCTGAGGTCGAAAGGCTGGTTCATCTCGGCTCCTTGGGTTGGGTGTGAGCGGTCGCTGTCCCCCAGGAAGGGCTCGGGGTGATCATGGGTCCAGGACCGGCGACCGAGCCCCGCGATGCAAGGTGGGGATCGAGCCGTCGTTCCGCAACCGTGTGCCCCGCATGGCCTCTTAAATCACCTTCCACGGCCCCAAGCAACGGCAATCATGCCCGGATCACGCCTCGCGGCGCACCAGCGCCATCACCGGCCTGCGCGGGGTTCAGCCGTCGGTCTAAGGGCTCGTCTGTAGACGAGCCCTAAGCGTCCTGGAACGCGCCGGCGATGGCGGCGAGGAACGGCTCGTCACCGAGGCCATCGACGTCGTTCATGCGGGTGCGCTCGCGTCCGGCGCGGTACTCGGCGACGTAGGCGCGGTCGCCACCTTCGGGCGGATCGAAGCCCCGCTCGAGCACGAACAGGCGCAGGTCGGGCTTGCCCTTGAGGAAGAGGAAGCGCGTGGCGGCGACCTTGAAGACGAGCGCGAGCGCGTGGCACTCGCTGACGTGCTGCGCGGCGGGCAGGTGGATGATGAGGGTCTGGCGGTCGTCCGTGGGGCCGGGTCTGGCGGTGACGCCGAAGGTGGGGGTGTCGAGGCGCTCGCTGGGGTCCACCATCTCGGCGGCATCGGCCCAGAGCTCGGCCAGCAGCTCCTGCGCGCGGTCCGACGACAGCCGCTCCCAGACCCGCTCGGGCGACTTGAAGACCCGGTCGACGAAGATGGTGTGGGCGAAGAGGTAGTGGTGGGCGCGTGGGTCGGGGAAGGTCATGGCCAGGCAGCTCCATTGGGGCGGTGCGAGCGCCGCCGTCTCGAGCGTGGAGGGTAGCCGAGGCCGTGGCAGGACGCCAGCGGCGGAGCTGTTCCGGGCGGCGCGGGTGCCCCTCGGGTAGATCGCCCGGCGGCGGATGTGGTAGCTGTGAGCTGCGCCGTGTGTCCGCGCCAGGAGAGTCCCCATGCTGAAACCGCCCGCGAGCCGCCTGCTTCCGGTGAACGAGCCCTACGCCCCCTTCGCCGCGCGCCTGCAGCAGGAGCTGGGCTATGCGGCGCCCTGGGTCGATGGGCGTCCGGCGGTGCGATCTTCGCCGATCGTGGTGTCGGCGTCGCTGTGGGCGGAGCTGCGTCGGGCGGCCGAGGCGATGGCGGGGGCATTCGACGAGGTGGTGCGGCGGCTGGTGGCCGAGCCTGAGCTGTTCGAGGTGTGGATGCAGCCGACGCCGCACCAGCGGTTGATGTGGCTGGCATCCGGCGGGCTGTGGCATGGGTTCGCGCGCATCGATCTGTTCTTGTGCATGGACGGTCGCGTGCAGATGGCGGAGCTGAACGCGGACACACCGACGGGTCAGGTGGAGGCGGTGGAGCTCGGGGCGATGGTGGCCGCGGCGCACGCGGGGCTCATCGACCCGAACGCGGGGTATCGTGCGCGGTTCCTGGCGATGGTGCGGCGGCTTCACGACGCGCAGATGGGGGTCGGCGCCCCGATCGATCGCGTGGCGATCCTGTACCCGACGGACATCCCCGAGGATCTCGCGGTGGTGCGGATGCTCCAGCGCTGGCTGGAGGAGGTTGGCTCGGCGGTGGTGATCGGCTCCCCGTACAACCTCGAGCTTGATGGGGAAGGGCACCTCTGCGTGTTCGGGCAGCCGGTGGACGTGGTGCTGAGGCATTACAAGACCGACTGGTGGACGGAGCGGCCGCCCTTGTTCATCGACGAGCCGCCGCTGGCGGACGCCGCCGCGCTGGAAGGGCCACTGTGGGCGATCCTGTCGGCGGAGCGGGCCAGGCGGGTAACGGTGGTCAACCCGTTCGGGGCGATGGCGGCGCAGAACAAGCGGGCGATGGCGCTGCTGTGGGAGCTGCGCGAGACGTTCTCGGCCGAGGCGCAGGCGGCGGTCGAGGCGTGGTTGCCGGAGACGCGTCGGGTGGATGACGCAATGCGTCATGAGCTGCTGTCCGAGCCGTCGGCGTGGGTGCTCAAGAGCGACTACGGCTGCGAGGGGGAGGAGGTCCTGGTGGGCCGCGCGACCACGCCCGAGGTCTGGCGCGCGGCGGTGGACCGGCTCGTGCCGTCGGCCTGGATCGCCCAGCGGTACTTCGAGGTGGCGCCGCTGGACGGGGAATCGCTGCCGAACTACGGCGTTTACCTTGTCGCCGGCGAAGCTGCCGGCCTATACGTCCGGCTGGACCCGATGGGGTCACTGACCGACACACTGTCCTGCGCCGCTCCGGCGCTGGTGGAGCCTTGCTGAGCCTATGACCGAGACAAAGATTGCCCCGAATCACTCGCCGGAGCCCCCTGCGCCTGCTGCCGCGCCGTCCTGGTGGGAGCGCTCGCTCACCCGTCGGGAGGCCAACCTCGTCGGCCTTGGCGCGATCACGGTCGGCGCCATCGGTCTGCAGGGCACCGTGACGGGGTGCTGCGGGGCCAGCGAGGATGTGTCGATCGAGGACGCGCTCAAGATTCAACGGACCCAGGGCTGGAACTTCGGGGCGGCGGACAAGGCGCTGAGCTTCCCGTCCTCGTCGGCGGTCGACAGCGCCGGCGGGGAGTCGTGGAAGACGCTTCGGACCGGGCGCGCGCTGCTCGAGGTGACGCAGCCGTCCCGGGAGACGTGGCGCGCCTATGAGGGGACCAACCTGGTCAGCTCGCTCGATCAGGTGTCGCTCGCCGAGCAGGTGCAGCCCATGGTGACCGACGCCATGAAGGTGGCCTTCGACAAGGGGCGCTCGCTGGGGAGCCTGATCGCGGCCAGCCAGGACAAGGACAAGGCGCTGGTGATCATCGACCTGCCGGGCCCCGAGGCGGTGGCGACGGCCGCCGGTATGGCGGGGTCGGTCGAGCCGGTGTTCTTCTTCGACAACTGGCCGCACCCCGAGGGCGTCGTGCCGTCACACCACACCCTGGCGGCCTTGCTGTATTACGCGCCCGAGCTTCAGTCGGGCCGCGCGCAGCGCGGGTCGGCGGCGGGGCCGGTGGCGCTCGTGCTGGATGCCAACCGCCTGATGCCCTACAGCGACGCGGCGGGCCTGTTCGACAACCGCTACCTGGCCCAGCTCCCCGACGAGAAAGCGCTCGGCAAGCTCGGGGTCGCTCGCGTCCTGTACGTGACGTGGGGCAAGAAGCAAACCGAGCTCGACGACGCCAACACCCAGCTCGTCGCCTACAAGGACGCGAACATCCCCGTCCAGCTCGTCTCCACCGACGCGTTCGCCAAGGACCCCCAGGCGCAGCCCGAGGACAAGGTGGCCACCTCCGGCTACTACTACGGTGGTTCTCACCATCATCACACGTACTTCTACACCCATTATCCCATGTTCATCTGGTTGCCCGTGCACACCCCGCGCTGGACGCCGACACCCACGGCCCCGCCGTCCTCCGTAGGGGCGGCGCACGCCTACCGTCCGAAGCCCCGCGCCACGCCGTTCAGCGGCTACAAGGGTGGGCTCGCCGCCGGCAGCGCCAAATCGCGCCCGGACGGGTTCGGCCGCGTCGCGACCCAGAAGAAGGGCAGCGGTGTGAGCTGGAGCAAGCGGAGCAGCACCGCGCGTCCGAGCTCGGGCGGCGGCTACGGCGGCGGGCGCTCGTCGAGCGGGCGCAGCCCGGGCGGACGGTCGGGGTCGTGGGGCCGGAGCCGGAGCGGCGGGTGGGGCGGCTGAGCGAGGGGATAGACGCCATCCAACCATGGCGCTGCCGCGGCAAAGCCCTACGGCGCAGCCAGCGTCACCGTGAACGACCGATCCGCGCCTTCAGCGCAGCTGCTGCCTCCGCCGGCTGCGCCCTCCAGGCAGGTGCAGGTCGGGGCGGGCAGGCAGGCCTCGGGCAGCGGCGTGCAGCTGTAGGTGGCCTCGCCGTCGGGCTGGCCGGGCAGGAACACGTCGCAGGTTTGAGCGGCGAGGTCGCAGGTGGAGGCGCCGCAGGCGAAGTCGCCGCCGTCGACGCAGATCCAGGTGATGCAGCCGGCGGAGTTCTCAAGGGTGCGGATGGCCTGGCCGTCGGCGCAGTCGGGCGTGGAGGGCGGGTCGCAGGTGGCGTCGACGCAGGCGTAGCTGACGACGCAGGCGAAGTCGTCGTAGACGGGCTCGATGCGTTGTTCGTCGCCGCAGAAGTCGGGGCCGGGGGCGGCGATCTGGGGGCAGGTGTGGCACGCCCAGGCCGTGACGCAACCGGCCGGGTCGGTGATCGGGGCGGTCGTGTCGGGCGCGGTGCACAGGTCGGGGCTGGGGCCGGGGACGTCGTCGCAGCCGTTGTCGCGGTCGGGGGGAATGCAGGAGCCGCGGCGGCAGTGGAGGTCTGCGGGGCAGTCGGCGTCTGCGTCGCAGCTGGGAAGGCACAGGCCGGGCTGAGGGGGTGGGGCGGCGTCCTCGCAGAGCAGCGAGGCGGCGCCTGCGGCGGTGGTGACGCAGGCGGTGGCGCCGTCCGTCGGGGCGCAGGCGCTGTCGCGGTCGCAGGCCAGGGTGCAGACGCCACACAGGCAGGACAGGCCGTCGCCGCAGGTGGCGTTGTCCTGGCAGGAGATGAGCCAGTGGGTCTGGCTGTCGACGTGGGGGTCGCCGGAGCGCTTGTCGTCGGTGCAGGCGGTGACGGCGAGCGCCGACAGCGCGATCAGGAGGACGGCCGCGCGGGCGAGGGTGGGGTGGGTCATTCGTCGATCTCCGGGGCGTCGGTCTTGAGGGTCTGGCCGCAATAGAAGGTGGCGCGGGTGCTGCCCTCAGGGGGCTTGCCGTGCTGCGCGTTGTGGGCGCGCACGCGGTCCCAGACCTCGGCGGCGTGGGTGCGGGTCTGGCTCAGCAGGGCGTAGACCTCGTCCTCGTGGGGGTGGCCGGGCCAGACGTCGTAGGAGAAGGTGCTGCCGCCGAGGCGGTCGGACGGCAAGGCGCGGGTGGTGCCGTTGCGCAGCTTGGTGCAGACGGCGGTCACGACGGCCTGGTAATGGTCGAACAGGGCGGCCTCCCAGCCCGCGGCGTCGCCGATGGGGATGAAGCAGTGGTCGGAGGACCACGCCGAGGGGTCGTCGTCGGTGGCGCGGATGCGGCCCTCGGCCTCGAGGGTGGCCAGGGCGGTGTCGAGGCGGCGGTCCTCCATGGGCAGGAGCTCGGTCAGGGCGGCGCGGGTGATGGGGGAGCTGCGGTAGACGGTCAGCCAGACGAGGTTGGCCGTGGACGTGTCGGGGTCGTTGGCGCTGGCGCGGTTGACGTCCTCGTCCGGGGTGATGCGGTAGACGGTGCGGTCGCCGCGGCCCGTGCGGTAGATCAGCCCGCTCTCGACGAGGTCGTTGAGGATGCCGCGGACGCTGGCGTCGTTGTCGTGCTGGAAGCGGGTCAGGATGTCTGCCCGGTGGACGACCTCCTTGTCCCGGATGAACTGCAGGACGGCCTCCCAGAGCGTCACGCCTCGGAACGTCGCGCTCTCGGACAGGCGCTGGACCTTCTGCTGGTAGGACCGAAGCGCCAGGCCGAACATGTCGGCGATCACCTTGCGCCCCACGCCCTGCGACTCCAGCTCCGCGACGAGGTCGAGGAAGATCTGGTTGGCGACGTGGGCGAGCGGGGCCCGCACGCCCGCGGTGGTGGCAAGCTGCGCGATCAAGACGGTCGTCTGGCGGACGATGGCGTCGATGAGGAGGCGGACGTCCATGACGAGCTCGGGGGGCAAGGGGAGGGGACAGGGCGGCTGGCCGCCCCGGCGGGCATCAGGGGTAATAGACGCTGACCTGCAGGGCGCCGGTGTCGGACGCGCTGCAGTCTCCGGCGTTGCCGAGGCCGGTGTTGGTCAGCAGGCACTCGCAGGAGTGGTCGTCCGCGCAGGCTGCGGGGATGGCCTGGCACGCGTAGCCGATCGGGCCAGGCTGGCCGGGGTGCTCCACGAAGCAGTACTGGGTGGCCAGATCGCAGCTCAGGGCGTCGCCGCAGGCGAAGGAGGGCGCGGCCTCGCAGAACCAGCTCGTGCAGCCGGCGGAGTTCTGGACCGCCACAGCGACCTGGCCATCCGCGCAGACGGGGATGACCGGTTCCGGGCAGATCGGGTCGACGCACATCCAGTCCACCACGCACCCGGCATCGTCGAGCACGGGCTCACGGCCCTGCTCGTCGCCGCAGAAGCTGGGGCCGGGGTCGGCCACGTCCTCACAGCTGGCGTCGATGCAGGTGAAGCCGACGATGCAGCCGCGCTCGTCCTCGGTCGGCGTCGGCCTCTGGCCGGCGGGGCAGAAGTCGGGGCCGGGGGCGGCGATCTGGGGGCAGGAGTCTGTCGGGCACTCGGCGAAGGTGCAGCCGCGCTCGTCGGTCGTGATCACGGGGTCGTCGCACGGCGGGCGGGCCTGGTCCGGGCACTCGATCGGCCCACACCGGAACGACAGGATGCACCCCTGAGCGTCCATGACCGGCAGCGGCTCCTCACCGGCGCCGCACACCTCGGTGGGCACGGGGGCCTGGCCCGTGCAGGTGTTCATGTCCTCGCAGGCCCACTCGGCGATGCAGCCGTGGGCGTCCGGAACGGGCAGCCGGCGCTGCTCGTCGCCGCAGAAGGTAGGGCCGGGGTCGGGCGCGTCGTCGCAGACCGCGCGGCAGATGCTACCGCCGCCCTGGCTGTCGCAGGAAGCCGGGCCAGGCTGGCAGGCGCCACCGTCGCCCTCGGCGTCGCAGGCGTCATTGGCGTCGCAGGTGACGGTGCAGAGGCCGCAGAGGCAATCGAGGCCGCTGGCGCAATCGTCGGACTGCTCGCAGGCGGTGAGGTACTGGCCGGTGGTGTCGCCGCCGTCGTTGTTGGAGCGGCTCGGGCTGGTGCAGGCTACCAGGAGGAGCATCGGGAGGGCGGGGAGGAGGAGTCGGAGGGTGGCTTTCATGGCGTCGCTCGGGTGGGAGTGGGCGGGACCTGACTGCCCTCAGGTCGTCAACAGGTCGATCAGCATGAACAACATAGCCATACCGCGCCCGAACGTGGAGCGTGAAATTTCACGCCCCCAGCGGACGTAGCGGCCGAGCCCCCCTCCAGCGCCCACTCTCACTGCGGCCAGGGGTTCGCTAGCGCGGAATCGTTGACGAACTCGAGGTCGGTCAGCGACTCCAGGAAGTGCACGATGTCGGCCTTCTCCTGATCGGTGGCCTCAAACCCGCGGACGAACTCCTGGTTCTTGTTGGGGTTATCGGCGCCGTCGCCGGCGTTCGGGCCGTCGGCGACGAGGCGTCCGCCGCGGGCGTAGTGCTCGACGACCTCGTCGAGGGTGGCGATGGAGCCGTCGTGCATGTACGGGGCGGTCAGGGCGACGTTGCGCAGCGATGGGGCCTTGAAGCGGCCCTTGTCCCGCCCGGCCCCGGTGAAGTCGAACAGGCCCTGGTTCGGGCTCGGGTAATCGCCGGCATCGCCGACATTGTACAGGCCGTTGTTGTGGAACGGCACGCTGGCGAAGGCGACCCCCTCGAAGTTCACCGAGTCGGAGAAGTTGAAGCCGCCGTGGCAATGGAAGCACTCGAACCGCTCGTCGAAGAACAGCACGAGGCCGCGCCGGGCCGAGGCGGTCAAGGCCTCCGGGTCGGCCTCGTAGCGGAACCGGTCGAACGGCGAGTGGCCGCTGAGCATCGTGCGCTCGAAGGTGGCGATGGCCTTGACGATGTTGCCGATCTGGATCGGGTCCGGGTCGTCGGGGAAGGAGACCTCGAACAGGGCGGGGTAGTCGGGGTCGGCGCGCAGCCGCGCATAGACCGTCTCCTCCATCCCGCTCAGCCCGAGCTCGACGGGCGTCTCGCCGAACATCGGGACCGGGGCCTGGTCCTCGAGGGTCTCCAGCAGCGGGTTGCCCCAGCCGTAGCTGGCGTAGTAGCCGACGTTGGAGAGGGCCATCGCGGCGCGGGGGTGCTGCTGCTGCGTCGAGCCGACCGCGCGGTCGAGGCCGTCGGTGAACGCCAGCTCCTGCTTGTGGCAGTCACCGCAGGACTGGGTCTCGTTGCCCGACAGGCGCCGGTCGTAGAAGAGGCGTCGGCCGAGCTCGATCTTCTCGACGGTCAGGGGGTTGTCGGCGGGGATGACCGGCGCGGGGAAGCCCGTGGGCAGCACCAGCGCGAACGGGGTCGGCTGTGGACCGTCGGGGATGGCGTCGGGGTCGCCGCAGCCGGCGAGCGCGAGCAGCGCGGCGACCCCGACGCTCGTGGCCCGGGCGGCGCGGCGCATGCACGAAGGGGGAGCGGGGGCAGGCGTGATGGGTCGGATCATGGGTCGAGCCAGGGGCAGGGGTCGGGTGAACGACCTCGGGTCAGCGGGCGCGGAACGCAGACTGGGCACCACCGTCGCCGCCGCCGTGCGGCAGGCCCAGCGCGCCGAAGATCGGCGCGCAGTTCGGGTTGTCCGGCTGGCTCATGCAGGGCGTCTCCTGCTGTTCGAGGTCGACCGCGGTGAGCAGCGCCGCGATGTCGATGACCACGGCCCCGCTCGTCGGGTCGAGGTCCAGCTCGACGGTCGGGAAGTTCAGGTTGGTGCACGCGAAGGGCTGATCCGGCGAAGCGCAGCCCGTGGACCCGAGGTGGAAGCGGAACGGGCCGTTGGAGTCGATGCGGAAGAACTTGTAGCCGGTCGACCAGCTCCAGAACATGCTGGAGACGTTGAGCGGGGAGACGCGCTGCTCCAGCCCGAGGCTCATGTCGTTGAGCTCGGGCGGAACGCCCACGGTGAACCGCACGCCGGTCCAGTCGCCCTTCGGCGCGGTGCCGACGATCCGGGCGTTGGTCTCCGCCGTGCCGTTGTCGCAGCCGTCCTCGAAGTCGAGCAGGGCGATGTCCTCGGTCTGCCAGGCGCCGTCGGCGGTGAGGGCGAGCGGCGCCTCGCCCCCGTCGCCGTCGAGCAGCACGACGTCATGCACGTAGAACCGCAGGTCGATGGGGGTCAGCGAGGAGCTCTGGGTGCCGAGGCCCTCGTAGGTCTGACCGCACGCGAAGGGCGCGTCGCCGACCACGGCTTCGAAGGCGAGGGTCAGGGCGCCGTCGCCGACGGGCGCGTCGGTGTCTTCGTCGCCGCAGCCGGCGAGCAGGGTGGCCGAGGCGGCGATCAGGAACAGCGCCGAGGCGGCGCGGCGCGGGGGGGGGAGGCAGGTCATCAGGCTCTGTGCTCCGGTGGGACAGGGTTCGGACTTGACCATCGCGCCGCGTTTCAAGCGCGGCGTCGGCGCCGACCGAACCATGATAGCCCGAGCAGCGCCGCGATCAACGCGTGACAAAATGCCGCACCTGGCGTCGCCGGGCGGGCGAGCACGCCGCAGCCGCAGTCGTCCTTGCCGCCGACGCCGGGCGCCGTGCCGCCGTCGGAGGGGCCGGCGTCGAGCCCGGCGTCATCGCCGCTGGTGTCGCTGCCCACGTCCGGCGTCGGGAGGCCAGCGTCGCCGCCGCTGGTGTTGGGCGTGTCGAGCGGGATGCAGACGGTGTTGACCTGGCTCTGGTCGTCGCACTGGAGGTAGTCGGCGGTCTGGCCGTAGGTGAAATACGGCGAGATGCTCGTCAGGTGGTCGGTGGTCACGCCGAGGGCGATCTGCGGCGGGATGAACTGGACGAAGATGTTGCTGCACACGTACAGCGCGGTCGGGTCGTCCGGGGTCGGCACGAGGCACTCTACGGGCACAAAACCTTCGGACTCTTCCCAGTACTCACCCCCATCCGCTGAGAAGTAGTAGTAATTCAGCACAGTGCCCATGACGAGGAACGTACCCGACTCACCGTCTGATACGACGGCCATGGACGCCTTCTCCCGGCTCTGCGCCTGGTGCAGCAGGGTGTGGGTCTGTCCACCGTCCGGGCTCACATACAGGGCCCGGCCCTCGGTCTTGTCGACGAAGAACCACACCAGGTCCGGCTGGTCCGGCGATATCGCCGCCAGCGTAAGCGTCTCGGAGGCCGCGGTGACGAGATCGTCGCCGAAGGAGGTCGGCCAGGTGTGTCCGCCGTCGTCGGAGCGCCAGATGCGGTCCTCGGCCGCCGCGTAGACGCGCTCGGGGTCCGAGGGCGCCCGGAGCATGGCGTTGATCAGGCGCGTCTGGTCGCGCAGCTCCGTCCACTCCCAGGTCGCGCCCGCGTCCGAGGAGATCGCCACGCCGTTGGGCTTCTCCACATGCTGTGTGGAGACGAGCACCTCGTCCAGACGGTCGGGGTGGACGCTGATGGCGCTGACCCACTGGCCGGCCAGCACCCCACCGGGCGGCGTCCAGTTGCACCCGCCGTCGTGCGAGATGTAGATCCCGTCGACGTGGACCGGATCGGCGGCGACGGTGATGCCTTGCCCGCCGGCCAGCCACGTCCGTTGCCGCACATCGGCGTTGACGGGCCCCGCCACGGCGAAGGTCTGCACGTCATACCCGATGATGTCCTCGCACATCCAATAGAAGGTCTCCCCCCCATCGAACGAGATGTGCAAGCCGAGGTCGCTGCTGACCAGCGTCACGAAGTCGGGCTGGTGCGTCGGCGCGTACACCGTCCGCGCCACCGGCCGCGTGCCGTGCTTCAGGCTCTGGGCCTGCACACCGCCGCCGACCAGCACCAGCGCCATCGCGAAAAGGAGAGACCAGGTCTTCATGCGTCCCCTTGATTCACAGCGGCGACAGCAACGACACCAGCGCAAGGCACATCTCATCGCCCGTGCCCTCGCCGAGCCCCAAAGGCTCATCGTTCAGGCTGTTGTCGAAGCGGCAGGTGACCCGGATCAGCCCCTTGCTCGGCAGGGTGACCGGCTCTCGGAAGCCGTAGCCGCGCTGCCAGTTGAAGTCCCACCGCTCGATGTCCACGAGGCACTGCTCGCCCTCGTCCACCGTGTGCGCCACACCCGAGCTGTCGTCGACTGGCATCAGCTCCACCTTGATGTGCTGTCCGATCTCGTGCATGTGCGGCCCGACCCCAAGCATCTGGAGCTGGATCGGGAAGTTGAAGTAGAAGTCCATCTCGACGCAGCCGGTCTTGCCGATCTCCGCGGCCACGGCCGGATCGTCGAAGCCGTCGTAGGCGCTGATCGCGTCGTCCGGGTCGGCCACGTCGGAGCTCGCCGACACGAAGTCGCCCATGTCGATGAACACCCGCCCGCAGCTCTCGGCCTCCACGCCGTTGACCCCGGCCGGGACCTCGAAGGGCAGGTTGCCGATGAACTGCATCCGCGCCCTGGTGGCCGGCGAGGTCCCGGCCTCGGTGAGCCAGAGGTTGACGGCGGACTGGTCGTCGCCAGCGCCCGCGGTCGTGTTGTAGTGCATCTGCACGACCAGCCGCGTCCCGGGCTCGATCGGCATCCCCACGTTCTCCGGCAGGATGAGGCCCGTGCTGCCCGGTGCCCACGCCATCCCCACGCCCACCCGGCTCGTCCTCGGCCCCCCGTAGCAGGTGTAGCCCGGCGCGTCGTCCTCGGCCTCGAGCCGGTCGAGCTGCGCCACCGTCTGCGCATCGCCCGGCACCGTGAACATGACGACGTGATGCAGCACCGCGGCGTTGTCCACGTCCACGTTGAACGCCGACATGTACCGCGTCTCGGTCAGTCCAGGGTCCACCACGAAGCACCGGTAGTCGTCCGGCACGGCGGTGTTCGGCGCATACCGCTCTGGCGCCGCCGCGACGACATCGGGCGACCGCGCGATGGGCGTCAGGTCGACCTCGTCGGTCGGGCTGGCGATCGGCGCGAAGTCCGCCGGGTCGCCCTCCGGCATGTCCCCCTCGGTCCAGGTCCGCAGCAGCTCGATCTTCTCCACCGACAGGCTCAGGTCTGCGATGTACGTGTTGCACCCGTCTTGCGCCTGCCACGGCGGCATCCGCCCCGTCTCCACCGAGTTACGGATCAACGGCGCCAGGGCGCGTACCTTGTCCCCATCGCTCAGGTCGTACGCCGCAGGCGCGATCCCGCCCGGCGAGTGGCACCCCACACAGTTGGCCTCCAGCACCGGCCGGATGTCCCGCTGGTAGGTCACCAGATCCTCGTCGTTATTGTCGTTATTGTCGTTATTG
>Ga0100377_1000170_pt1 | contig 51761 bp, 42 predicted proteins | sample CryGeymeta201501_FD_83664 | JGI IMG/M metagenome (GOLD analysis project Ga0100377, IMG submission 83664) | Groundwater microbial communities from Crystal Geyser aquifers in Utah, USA - Crystal Geyser metaG 2015-01 | ecosystem: Environmental > Aquatic > Deep subsurface > Groundwater | place: USA... | reverse complement strand
TGTTGCTGCATAAGTAAAAACCCTGTTCTACCCCCCCTCTACCCTCATAGGGGAGAGGGGGCTGGGGGGTGAGGGCCTCCCCCTCTCCCGTCCTACGGGAGAGGGGGCTGGGGGGTGAGGGCGGGCTGGGGGGTGAGGCCGCAAACCAATCAGGAGCATCATGACACCAACCAAACCCACGTCCTCCCTCCACACCGTCGCCCTGGCCTGGGGGCCCCGGGTCGAGGTGTTCGCCGACGGCGCAGATCACTATCGCGTTGTGTGGCCAGCCGAGCTTGGCCCGGAGGGCTTCGGTCTGCCTGATGCGCTGTTCGATGGCCGGCCGTGGCTGGGCGCGACGCGGTGCGAGGGCCTCTCGGAGGCGCGGGAGCTTCGGATGGAGGCGCCGAGGGGGGTGGGATGGACGTCGTGGGTGGAGGGGCTGACGCCGGGGCAGCGCTTGTGGCAGGCGCCGCGGGTCGCGGTGAGCGTGGCGATCTTCTGGGAGTCGTGGCGCAACCGTCTGGTGCAGGAGGGGTATGGGGTGCCCATGCCGATCTTGTCGGGGGAGTCGCTGTTCGTCACGCCGGGGACGGGGGCGGTCGTGGTGAGCCTGGCGCACGCGCTGCCGGCGATGAGCGTGGAGGGGCTGGTGCGGCTGGGCGGGGCCTTCAGCGGCCAGGTGCCGCCGGAGTTCAGCACGCTTGTGTCGACCGATCCTGATGCGGCCGTGGTCTATCAGCTCGGTCGGCTGGTGCGGCAGCAGCTGGGGCTGGAGCCTCCGCGGCCGAGCCATGGGAGCGTCGTGCACGCGCTGCTGGAGGCGACGGCGCCGCCGCCGGCGCTGCCGCCGCACGCGCCGCTGCCGGCGGCGCTGGCGGAGGTGCTGGGGCGGGCTACCTCGCCCGACCCGGGGGCGAGGCCGTCGCTGCCGGACTTCGTGGCGTCGATGCTGCAGGTGATGGGGAGTGAGCAGCCGCCGTCGTGGCTGTCGCTGCCGCTCGATGGGATCGCCGAGCACCTGCGGGACAGCGCGTTCGGGGGGGATGTGGCGGAGGCGGCGTTGCTGTTCGCGGTGCGGCCCGACGTGGCGTCGGCGGCGCCGCTGCGGGACTACGTGTGGGGGCACTTCGGCGAGTCGCTGATGGGGCCCCTGAGGGCGGGGGCGTCGTTGCCCGCGCTGCACGCGGGGTTGCTGCGGTACATGCCGGCGGCTGCGGGGCCGCTCGGTGAGCTGCTGCTCGAGGAGGAGCTCGCGCCGATGACGCGGGTGGAGGCGGCGCGCATCCTGGGTGGGCTCGGGACGCCGGAGGCGCACGCGGCGCTGGCCCGGGCGCTCGACGTACCCGTGGCGGCGGTCGCGTTTGCGGCTCGGGACGCGCTGGCCGCCTCGCCGAAGTCGCCGCCGCTGGCCTGGTACCCGAAGCTGCACACCATCGCGCCGTGCTCGGTGGCGTGGGACGCGATGGAGCCGGTGGCGGGCGATGAGCGGGTGCGGACCTGCCAGCGGTGCGACCAGGCTGTCGTGCGCGCCGCCGATCTGGAGGCGCTGGAGCCGCTTATCGGGCGGAGCTGCGTGGCCTTCACGCCGCGGGACGAGCTGGTGATCCACGTTCAGGGCGGGCCGGCGCTCATCTTGCGGGCCTATGACAGCCTGATCGTGGGCTCGGGGCCGAACGCGGACGTGTATGCCGCGGACCTGCCCGCGCAGGCCGTGCGCATCACCGCCCTGGGGCGGGACAGCGCCGAGGTGTCGTGGCTCGGTGAGGGGCCAGCGGCGAGGATGCCGATGCGGGTGGGAGCGGGCGGGGGGCCGGGGGTGGGGGTCGGATCGATGTGGTTGTCTCCGACGCTCGGGGGGATGCGGCTCGGTCCGATGGGCGTGCCGTCGCCGATCGGTCCGCCCCGGCCGCCGCTGGCCGGCGCGCCGATGCCGATGCCAAGGCCGTTTACCGACACGCCGGGGGCTCCGCCGTTGGCCGGCGCCGTGGCGGCGCCCGAGTCGTTTCGGGTTCAGCCGGAGGTGCCAGCGAGCGGCAAGGAGGACGGTCTGTGGAGTCGGTTGCGGAGGTTGTTCGGGAGCTGATGGACGGGGGTGAGGGGAGGGTCGGCTCGACGATGGAACCCAACGCGATGTAAAATCACTTTTGTGACAGGCTCTTGCGTTGTTCGGGTCGGGCTCGCCTCGGGCGGGGGGTTGGGCTACAATCGGGGCGTCTTCGTTCACCGCGGTTGATCTGCCCGGAGCCTCGTCGCATGTTCTCCTTGTCTGCCTCCCGTCCCCCGTCCGGCGCCGCCGCGCTGACCCGTCGCCACCTGGCGGTCGGCTGGTGGTCCATGCTGGTGTTTCTGACGCTCGGCCTCGTGCTGGAGGCGCTGCATGGCTTCAAGGCGGGGCTCTATCTCGACCTGGCGAACGAGACGCGGCGGCTGATGTGGACGTTGGCGCACGCGCACGGGGTGCTGCTGTCGCTGGTGCACATCGGGCTGGCGTTCACGGTCTCGGCGATGCCGGAGGTGGCGTCGAGGCTGAGTCGGTTCGCGTCGCGGGCGCTGGTGGCGGCGACGTTCCTGATCCCTGGCGGGTTCTTCCTGGGGGGGGTGATGCTGCACGACGGCGATCCCAGCCTGGGTGTGCTGCTCGTGCCGGTGGGCGCGTTGGCGCTGTTGGCGTCGGTGCTGTGGATCGCGCTCGCGGTGCGCCGTCCGTCCGGGCCGGTGTCGGAGCCGCGGTGATGGCGGTGCATTGGGCGTGGTGGGTGCTCGCGGCTGCGGCGGTGGCGCTGGCAGGGGCAGGGGTGTGGCGGCGGCGCGTCGCCGTGCGGTGGGGCCTCGGCGGGGCGGGTGCGGCGGGCGTCTGCGTGGCGCTCGTGACGATGCCGCAGCCGTGGGCGTCGGATGCCGAGCTGCTCGGGCAGCTCCCGCCGCAGACGTCGCAGGGCGGCGCGTTCCGGACCTCGGGGGCGTGCCGTGCGTGCCATCCGGCCGAGGACGCCTCGTGGCGTCAGACCTTCCACCGCACCATGACCCAGGCCGCCGGCCCTGCTTCGATCAAGGCGCCGTTCGACGGCCGACGCCTCACCGACGCTGGCCGCACCTTCGTGGTGCGCCGTGAGGGCGAGGCGTTCGTGGCCGACCTGATGGACGGCGCCACAGTCAAGCAGCAGTGGCGCGTGGTGATGATCACCGGCAGCCATCAGCTCCAGGCTTACTGGGTGCGGACGGCGAAGGGGAACCTGATCCAGTTCCCCTGGGTCTACGTGATCCGGGACGGCGTCTGGCTGCCCAACGACGCCTCCTTCCTTCAGCCGGAGCCGGAGCCGTCGGAGACGGTCTTTCGGAGCTACTACTGGTCGTCCAACTGCGTCTTCTGCCACACGACAGCGCCGGTGGAGGCGTCTGCGTCGACGGCCTTCACCGAGACGGCGGTCGCCGAGCTCGGGATCGCCTGCGAGGTCTGTCACGGCCCAGCCGCCGACCACATCGCCCGCCACCAGAACCCGGCCCGCCGCTACCTCGACCACCTGGCCGACGCGCCCGACCCGACGATCGTCAACCCCGGTCGCCTCGACCACGAGCGCGCCTCGACGGTCTGTGCCCGCTGCCACACGGCCTTCCCCGCCAGCAACGACGAAGACAGCAGCGGGGTGAACATCCAGCCCGGCGACCGCTTCGCCGACCACGTCAACCTCGGCCTGCTCGCCGACGTCTACGACGACGGCGTCGCCCAGCTTGAGGCCGACGAACGCACCGAGGGCGAGGAGGAGGTGGTCGGCACCTTGTGGCCGGACTACACGGTGCGCGTGGCCGGGCGCGAGTACAACGGGATGGTGATGTCGCAGTGCACGATCCGCGGCGGCATGTCCTGCCTGTCCTGCCACCAGCTCCACGGCGGCGCGCCGAACAAGCTCCTAGCGCCCGACAAGGTCGGCGCCGAGGGGTGCCGGCCGTGCCACGCCGAGCACTTCGACCAGCTCGCCGCCCACACCCACCACGCACCCGGCAGCCCAGGCAGCGACTGCCTGGGCTGCCACATGCCCTACGCGAGCTACGGTCTGCTCGGCGCGACGCGCAGCCACCGCATCGACAGCCCGAGGGCGACCGGCGTCGACACCCGCGACCGACCCAACGCCTGCAACCTCTGCCATCTGGACCGGACGCTGGCCTGGACGGCGGTGCAGCTCGAGACCTGGTACGGTCGCCCCGCGCCGGCCCTCGATCGCGAGCACCACCGCACGGCGGTGGGCGTGCTCTGGCTCGGCCGCGGAGACGCGGTCCAGCGCACGATCGCGGTCTGGCACCTCGGACAGCCGGCCGTGCAGGCCGCCTCGGACGTCCGCGCGCTCGTCCCGTTCGCGGCCCCGCTGCTCAACGACGACTACGCCGCGACGCGCTACGTCGCAGCCCGCGCGCTGGCCCGCGTCCCGGGCTTCGAGGGCACGCCGCTGGCCCCGATGGCGGCGCCCAACGTGCGTCGGGCCCGCGTTGAGGCGGTCCTGTCCCGGTGGCGCCGGGAGGGGCCTTCGGTCGGGCGTTCGGAGCTGATGCAGCGGGAGGATGGGAGCCTGGATGGTGCGCAGGTGGAGCGGTTGGAGGCCGCGCGCGACCGCTGGCCGGCATCGATCACCGAGTAGGTGTCGGCGGCTCAGGGCTCAGCGGCGACCTCCTGTTTGGCCTCCTCGAACTTCGGCTTCCACTGGGCCAGGAACTCCGGGTATCGGTTGGCGTCACGGGAGGTGTAGACGCGGTTGCGCAGCTTGACCAGCGTCTGCATCGGCAGCTCCTTGCTGGTGGCGGACACGAGCCAGTCGGGGAGCCAGCCGCCCGGATCGGCGTCGATCTGGTAGGTGACCTGGGTCTTGTTCTCATCGATGATCTTGAACCGATAGAAGCCCGACAGGCGGTTCATGCGCACGACGCCGTCGACCGGTCCCTGGAGGGGGGACGTGATCGACTTGAAGTTGATGGTGACCATCCGCTTCTCTTTGTTGATGGTGACCTTCGACTTGACGACGACGTCCCGGTCGTCCACGGGCCAGGGGGCGTCGGTGCGGTTGTAGACGACGCGGTTGAACTCGTCGACCTTCTGGAGCTCGCGCGCCTCGGCGCAGTTGTGCATCCAGGCCGTGTTGCTGGCGGTGTCATTCATGACGGCCAGGATGTCGACGACGTTGGCGTTGATGGTGGTGGTGCCCTGGAAGATCGGCAGGTCGCGGCCCTCGACCTCCTTCTGCTTGACGATGACGCCGTTCTCCTTCGCGATCACCTCCCAGTCGCCCGCGAACGCGGGCGTCGCGGCGCCGACGGCGAGCAGGAGGACGATGAGCGGCGCAGCGACGAGGGCCGCAGACCGGCGGCGAGTGCGGGACGACATGGGGTACTCCTCAGTGATGCCTTGACATGTGCCTGACGGGCTCAGTGTGACGCGTGGGGGTGCACGGGTCAACCGGCGCTTTACATGGACGCGGTCCTACCTTACTTAAGGTAGTTCCGTTTGACGGGCGCCCGCGCCGTGTCTTCAAGAGCTGACCAACAAAGGTCGACTCCCCATCCCGACAAGCCCCCGAGGCGAGCATGAAACGCAAGGGTCTCCTGACCATCCTGCTGGTCTTTGGTTTTCTGTTCTCGGTCTTCTTCCTGTTTGCGCTCCTGATCGTCGCCTCGGCCGATCAGGATGGCTCGGTGACCGGTGAAGGCATCGGTGTGGTGGAGGTGATCGGCCCGATCACGTCGAGCCGCGAGACGGTCGAGCAGCTTCGGAAGTTCTCCGAGAACGACCGGATCAAGGGCATCGTGGTGCGGATCGACAGCCCAGGCGGCGCGGTGGCGCCGAGCCAGGAGATCTACCAGGCGGTGCTGGACGCGCGGAAGAAGAAGAAGGTGGTCGCGTCCATGGGCTCGGTGGCGGCCTCGGGCGGCTACTACATCGCGTGCGCGGCGGACAAGATCTACGCCAATCCGGGCAGCGTGACGGGCTCCATCGGCGTCATCACGCAGATCACCAACTTCGAGCAGCTCGCCGAGCTGGCGAAGGTGGACGTGATCACCATCAAGAGCGGCAAGTACAAGGACACGGGCAACCCGTTCCGCGCCTTCACCGAGGACGACCGCCAGTTCTTCGAGCAGATGATCCTGAACATCTACGACCAGTTCGTGCGGGACGTCGCCAAATCCCGCAACATGAGCGAGGACGAGGTGCGTCAGCTGGCCGACGGCCGGGTGTATACGGGCGAGCAGGCCAAGGCGAACAAGCTCGTGGACGAGCTCGGCGGGCTCGAGGCGGCCATCGCCTACGCGGGCACCGAGGCCGGGTTCACCGAGCGTCCCAAGGTCTTCTACCCCCCGAAGCAGGAGGAGGCGTTGTTCGGCAAGCTCCTGCAGGGCGCGGCGCAGGGGGTGACCCGAGGCGTCGTTGAGGGGGTGCGTCAGGAAGCGGAGCCCACGGTGGAGTACCGGTGGGCGGGTCCGCGTTGATTCGGGCTGGCAGCCACCTCGAGCCCGCTCCTCGTGAGAGTCGTTCATGCGTCAATATCCCCTTGCGATCGTCCTGTTCTCCGTCCTTGCGAGCGCGCCGATCGCGCTGAGCCGACCGGCCCAGGCCCAACCCAGGCCCGCGACCGCCGACGTCAAAGCCCCGGCTGCCGAGACCCCGCCCCCCGACGAATCCGACAGTGAGCGCCGCAAGCGCCTGGCTCGGCTCGGCTCGGGGCAGGTGCGCTACCAGGCGCCGATCGGCGAGGTGCACTCGCTGGAGGCGATGGTGGAGCGGGTGATGGAGGTCAACCCGCAGGTGGTGGCCCGCCAGTACACCCGGCTCTACGCGACCCTTCGCCAGGACGAAGCGAACTGGTGGTGGTTCCCCGAGTTCGAGGTGGGGGGCAAGCTGACCTACGTGCCCCACGAGACGGACTTCAACGAGGTCGGCTCGAACCTGTCGCAGTACGTGAACCTGGACATCGGGCCGCTGGTGCAGGGCAGCCTTCGGATCGTGTTCCCGATCACGACGTTCGGCAAGGTGGACACGCTTCAGGAGCTGGCGGCGCTGGGGATCGACCAGGCGGACATCGAGGAGCGCAAGCTGAGGCTGGAGCTGATCCGCAAGGTGCGCGAGGCGTATCTGTCGGTGCAGCTCGGCAAGCTGCTCGAGGCGCTGTCGGCGGACGGCAACACGCTGATCAAGGAGGAGATCGCGCGTCTGGACGAGGCGCGTGAGTTCGGCGACGAGGCCGTGGACATCGAGGAGCTGCGCAAGCTCCAGATCTACGAGGCGGAGCTGGACACCAAGACGATCGACACCGAGCGGCTGATCCGCCTGACCCGCGCAGCGCTGACGGTGCTGGCGCAGCTCAAGTCGGCCCCCTGGGACGTGACGCCGTTCGACGAGGACCTGGACACGAACACGCTTCCGCCGCTGTCCCAGTGCCTCGAGATCGCCCGTCAGAACCGTCCAGACATCGTGCTGCTCGACAAGGCCGTGGCGGCCCGCAAGCTTCAGGTGGACCTGGCGGTCACGAAGTTCTACCCGGACATCTTCTTCGCCGTGGACCTGGGCACCTCGTACTCGACGGTGGAGGCGCCGAACCAGACGGGTCTTGTGGCCTCGGAGCCGGGCGAGGCGCCCATTCCGTTCGAGTTGGAGCCGCTGACCGACCCGTTCAACTACAACCGTCTGGCGTTCGCGCTCGGCCTGCGCCTCAAGGTCAACCCGGTGAACCAGTACTGGAAGGTGCAGCAGGCGCGCGCGCAGCTCTCCGAGACGGAGGGGCTTCAGGCGGCGGCGCACGAGGGCATCGATCTGGACGTGGAGAAGCAGTGGGTGGAGGCCAACGACCACCGGCGCAAGGTGGAGGTGCTGGACCGTCGCTTGAAGGCGGCGGAGCGTTGGCGCAATCAGATCTCGGTGGCGTACCAGTCGGGCGGGGCGGAGTTTCAGGACTTCATCGCACCGCTCAAGGCGTACTACGAGGCGCGGGTGCTGCTGATCAAGTCGAAGTACGACTACCTGATCGCGCTCGCCTGGCTGGCCGAGAAGATGGGCGTGACGGACATCGAGAACATCGCCATCGAGGCGCGCGGCGGGGAATGAATCAAAGGCCCGGCGCCTCGTCTATGTCCACATGGCGCTGCTGAGGCGCCTGAACACACGATGACCGGTTGGCCTCACGGCCCCGTGACGATTTTGCTCAGGAGCACCCCGATGTCTGGACTATCCCTTCGCCGACTGACCCCCTCGATCTTCGCGGCGCTCGTCGTCTTGCTTGTCTCGATCCCCGCCTGGGCGGGGCCTCCGACCGACTTCGTGAAGTCCAGGAGCGACCGACTGTTCAACATCATCAATCAGCCCGTGGGCAACGAGCGCACGAAGCTCCTCAAGGACGAGATCCGCAGCCTGGTCGCCTACGACGAGCTGGCGGGCCGGGCCCTCGGTGAGCACTGGACCCAGCGGACGGACGCCGAGCGCAAGCAGTTCATCCAGCTCCTCGAGGATCTGGTGGAGCTGAACTACGCCAACCGGTTCAAGCAGAGCGGCAAGGACCTGGTCTACAAGGTGCGGTACACGGACGAGAAGGTGCGCGCGTCGAGCGGCCAGGCGATCGTCAAGACGGAGGTGGACTACGGCAAGGAGGTCACGACGCTCGATTACAAGCTCGTGGCGCGCCCCGGGGCAGAGCCGACGACCGGCGAGTTCATCATCTACGACGTGGTCTTCGACGACATCTCGCTCGAGGAGACCTACCGCGACTCGTACGTGCCGATCATCACCAAGCAGGGCTGGGGCGAGCTGATCAGCCGGATGAAGGCGCGGCTGGATGAGCTGAAGCGGCAGTAGCCTCGCGCTGGGAGGTGTCGGCCAGGTCGTCGGCCTGGGTGAGCGACCGGGCGAGCGCCTCCAGGATCCTCAGCTCCACGTCCCACTCCACCAACCCCTCGTGCCAGGCCTTGAGCGCATGGCCGTCGTTCAGCAGCCGCTCGAGGCCCTCGCCGCGTCGCCCGACGCGCTGGGTGGCCTCGCGGATCGCCTTCAGACGCATCACTCTCTGCAGCTTGGCGCGGGCGAGCTCGGGCTCGTCCCAGAAGGTCACGCGGGTGATCTCGTCCTCGGCCTCGGCGATGGCCTCGCGCAGGGCGGGGAAGGCCTCGTGCACGGCGGTCAGGCGGGCGACGCAGGCGTCGAGCTGGGCCCTGGCAGCCTTGCGCGAGCGCGGGGTGGCCTCGCGGCGGCCGCGGCCGGCGGGCTGGGAGGCCTCGAGGATGAGGGCGTCCCGCTCCACGGCCAGGGCGGTGGTGCCGCGGCGGACGACGACCTGACGGACGCCGTCGACGGGCTCGACCTGGACCGTGAGCAGGTCCTCAACGCCGTCGTGGCCGCGGACGATCTCGCGGGCGACCGGCAGCAGGACGTGGCGCTCCACGGCGCGCTTGAGGGGGCGGGCGCCGTAGGCGCGGGAGAAGCCCTGGGCCATGAGGAAGTCGACGATGGAGTCGTCGATGTCGACGACGAGCCTTCGTCGGAGCAGGCCGCTGCGCAGCAGGACCTGGCCGAGCTCGCGCAGGGCGATCTTCCGCATGGTGTCGGCCTCGAGAGGCCGAAAGACGACGGTTCGGTCGATGCGATTGAGGAACTCGGGCCGGAAGAACCGCCGGACCTCGCGCAGGATGCCCTCGGGGCTGGCCATGCCTCCATCTTCGCCGTCGCCGAAGCCGACGGCTCCGCCGGGGTTGATGACCGAGGCGATGTTGGAGGTCATGATGATGATCGTGTGCCGGAAGTCGGCCACGCGCCCTCGGGAGTCGGTCAGCCGCCCGTCGTCGAAGACCTGGAGGAAGAGGTCGAAGATGTTGGGGTGGGCCTTCTCGATCTCGTCCAGCAAGATCACCGAGAAGGGCTGCTCGCGGACCTTGCTGGTGAGCTGCCCCTCCTCGCGGTTGTGGATCGTGCCGCCGATGAGCTTCTCAAAAGACTCATATTCCTTGTATTCCGATAGATCAAAGCGGAGCATGCGCGTGGGGCCGCCGAAGATGAACTCCGCCAGCGTCTTGGCGATCTCCGTCTTGCCCACCCCCGTTGGCCCCACGAAGAGGAACACGCCGAGGGGCTTGGTGGGATCGTTCAGGCCAGCCTTGATCAGCGTGATCAGGTCCACGATCGCGCTGACCGCCACGGGCTGACCGAGTACGCGCCGATCGAAGAAGGCCCGCACCGTCTCGACGTCCAGCGGCAGCTTGTCGTTCAGCAGCAGCTCCGGCAGGCCGGTGAAGCGAGCGAGGCCGGTGATCACGTCCTCGGCGTGGATCTCGCAGATCCCGTCGGGGTAGGGGCCGCGCTCGCGGACGTGCTCGATCACCTGGCGCAGGACCGTCACCGAGCGGCCCGGCTGCGACATCGTGCTGTAGTAGGTGCCCGAAAGGTCCAGCAGGAGGTCGTGAACCTCCGGCGGCATGATGAACTCGAGGTCGTGAAGGCGCCCGGCGTCCTCGAGGGCATGGTGCAGCACCGCCAGCGTCGAGGCCCGCGACGGCTCGCCGACCTTGAAGGTCTGAAAGAGGCCCTTGACGCTCAGATCCTTCTCGAGGCCGCGCTGAAGAGCCTCCGCCGTGGACTCGCCGATCACCGTCACGTCGCCGCGGCGCATGTAGGGGGCCAGCAACGTCACGAAGTTCTGCTTACTGGAGCTCGTCGTTCCGGCGCCTGGCAGGTCGTTGACGTTCGTGAGGTAGAGCAGGACGCGGCGAGGACGACGGATCTTGTCGATGAGCTCGCGGAGCTTCGTCTCCCACTCGCCGATGTACTTGGTGCCCACCATCAGCTCGGGGGTGCTCGTCTCCAGCACCGTGATGCCGTGGTCGACGTGGGCGACTCGCCGCGCCAGCGCGTGCACGATCGCCGTCTTGCCCACCCCCGACTCGCCGACGAGGATCACGCTGGAGTTGCCCTCGCGCTCGAGCATCTTGACCAGCCCGTCCAGCTCCTTGTCACGCTCGTAGGCCCGGTCCAGCGTCTCCACCTGGTCCACGGCGGTCATCACCCGGCCAAACCGGGACAGCTCGGTCTCGTCCACCAGCGCGCTGAGCGAGGTCTGGAGCTGGTCGACCAGGGGCTTGAGGCGACGGGGGCGCGGCTCCTTCTGGAGGGACTCCAGCAGACGCTGGCGCTCCGCCTCGCGGATGTCGTCGAGGATGGCCTGGATGGAGCCCTCGTCGCTCTGGGCGAGCAGCGTCTCGAGGCCCTCGTCAATGGCGTTGCGAACGTCCTCGTCGTCGTCGCCGGCGTGGGTGATGAGCGGGCCGAGCGAGGCGGCAGACCCGATATGGCTCACCGCCGCCGCCGCCGCCTGGCGCAGGCGCCAGTCCGCGGCGTCCAGGCAGCGGTGCAACGTGTCCAGGGCGGCTGGTGCCTGGAGGTGGCCGAGCGCGTCCATCGCCGCGAGGCGAAGGTCGCGGTTGTCGTCGTCGGCCAGCTCGAGCAGGCGGGCGAAGGCCTCGTCGAACGGGTGCGCGGCGACCGCCTCGGCCGCCGCGCGCTGCACCTTCCAGTTGGCGTCGTGCAGGCCCTCGAGGATGAGCGGGCGGGCGTCGGCGTCGCCAAGGCGGCCCAGGGCCTGAAGAGCGGCGCATCGCTCCTGGTAGTTGAGCGAGCGCACCATGGTGAACAGGCGCGCGCGCATCGCGTCGCCGTGGTTGACGAGCTCGGCGACGATATCACCGAAGCGGTCCTGGTCTTCCTCGTAGCCCAGACCGGCCAGCTCGGCCACGAGCTGTTCGAGATGGGCGACGAGGTCGTCCAGGGGCGGCGACGGATCCTGAGGGTCTGGAAGGATGTCCATGAGAGGGGTCGTGGCCCACGTCGGGTGCCGTATCAACCGCAGCAGGCGGGACGGTCAGTGGCTCTTCTTGCCGAGGACGACGTCGAGCGTTTCGCGGGCGAGCTCGGGTCGGTCGGGCATGATGACGGAGACGACGTCCTGGCCTTCGCGCTTGACCGCGGCGTTCGGGTTTTCCCGGAAGTTCTTCTCGAGCGAGATGGCGGTGTTGGTGTCATCGTAGTGGTAGAGGCCGACGGCCCCGCCGGCGGGAGTGCGGATGATGGAGATGATGAGGGTGCTGTAGCCGGGGCCGTTCTGCTGCGACGGCGTGCCGAGCACCTCCCAGCCATCGCTGGTGAGGCGGCGCGTGATGACGTCCTGATTCAGGCTGGAGACCGGAGCGGGCCCGGACCTGCGGCGGCGCACCCGACGGGTGCGGCGGCGCGGCGTGGGGTCGTCGTCCTTCTCGTCTTCGTCGGCGTTGTCGCTGTCGTCGAAGTTATTGTTATTGTTGTTGTTGTCGTCGCCGTTGCTGCGCGCGATGGGGGTGCTGTCGCTGGAGCTTCGGGCGGCGAACAGGAAGAAGCCCGCGCAGGGGCACGCGCCGAACAGGAGGAGCACGCCGACGATGATGCCGATGATCAGGCCGGTGTTGCTCTTCCTGGGGGGCTGGGCGTTGCCGTAGCCGCTGCCCGAGGGCGGGGAGTAGCCTCCGCCAGGCGGCTGAGCGCCGTAGCCGGGGGAGCCGCCGCCACCGTAGCTGCCGGAGGGGGGCTGTGCGCCGTAGCTGGACGGCGACGGTCCACCGTAGTTGCCCGAGGGCTGGGCGCCGTAGCTGCCCGGCGGCGGGCTCTGCTGAGGCTGGCCGCCGTAGGCCGGGGGCTCGCCGCCGTAGGCCGGGGGCTGGCCGCCGTAGGCTGGTGGCTGGCCGCCAGCCGGAGGACCGCCGAAGGGCGGCGGGCTGCCGAAGGAGGGCGGCGCGCTCTGCGGTGTGGAGGCGGGCGGCGATTCGGCGGCCTGCTGGTGCACCTGCGCGGCGAAGGCCTGCAGATCGATGTCGCTCTCGATGACGGTCTTGGGGCGCTCGCGTCGCCGGCTGGTGGGGCTGTCGTCGTCGGCGGGGGTCATGGACGGAGCCGAGGCCGGAGGGGCGGCGTTGGCGGCGCCCTGGCCGGGCCAGCCGGACGGCGGGCGGACCTCAAAGCAAGCGCTGCAGTACTGGTCGCTGGCGTCGGCGATGGGGTTGTTGCAGTTGGGGCAGTAGGTGTTCATCGGTGCTTCGTGGGGTCAGCAGGCCCGTGCCGGGGAGGTGGAGAGGGCTATTCCTCGGCTTCGTCGGCGTTTTCGTCGGCCTCGTCGTCGGCCTTGTCCTTGTCTGCGGCCTTGTCCTTGTCTGCGGCCTCGTCCTTGTCTGCGGCCTCGTCGGCGGGTTTGTCGTCCACGGCGGCGGCGCCGGGAGGAGCGATGCCCACAGCATTGAGGACACCGCTGTACCACAGACCACCGATCGCGCCGGGACAGAGGCACAACAGGATCACCGCGGCGACTATGCCGACGATGAGGAGGGTGTTGGACTTCTTCCTGGCCGGGGGGGCCATCGAGGGCGGGGTCTTGACGGCGGCGGTGGCCTCCGGGGGGGGGCCGCCGACGCCGAGGTCTCGCCCGGCCGGGCGTTGGGCGTGCGGGGTCTGGACCTGTCCCTGGGGGACCTGGGGCCGTTGGGGCTGCGGGGGCTGGGCCTGGGGCTGTGGCCGCTGGGGTGCAGGGGCCCTGTTGGGGTCCTCGGCGGCCCTGGCGGCGAGCTCGGGGTGGAGCTCGGCGAGCTTGTTGAAGTCGATGGCCTCGGTGGGGGCGGCCTCGTCTTCGAACTCGGCGTCACCGAAGGGGTTGGCCTGTGGGGCGCTCTGCTGGGGGCGCTGGGCGCTGATGGATGGCCGGCCCGGCGAGGCGAACTCGGGGTACTGGGAGGCGAGGGCGTTGAAGTCGATGGCCTGGGTGGGGCCTTGATCGCCTTCGGGCGCCTGGTTGTCGCGCCCCATGTGATCGAGGTGTCCTTTGAAGGCCTTGCGATCCTGGGTGAGGAGGTCGTCGAGGCTGGGGATCGCCTGAGTCTTCATGTTGGTCGGGTCGGCCGTGGAGGCCGCGAGCGGTGCTCCGCAGGACTCACAGATCAGGCGGCCGGCGGGGTTCTGATGACCACAGGCGTCACAGTTGACTCGATTCAAGGCAACCTCCCTCGCGCGCGAGAAAGTGGGAAAAGTAAGGTGTGAGGCTCCGCACCTCGCCACGTGAACGGCTGCATACTATAGTGCAGCTTGCGTCCCCGTCCAGCCCGCACGACACGGACGGCCGGATCGTGAGGGGAATGGGGCGTGGGGTGGTGACGTTGGGCCTTCGCGCGGTGCCTTCGGGGTCGGTCCGGGCGATGTCGCCGGGTGTCGTGGGGCCGGGTGGCGTTGGAGGAGGGAGGGTGGCGAAGCGGGGCAGTGCAGAGCGGAAGGTCGCGGGTGGGCTCGCGCTGGTGGCGGCGCTGGCGGCGTGGACGCTCGCGCCGGCGCCGGTCGCCCGGGCCGAGACGGTGCTGCTGTATCGCGACCTCGCGCAGCTCGGGCCGGGGCTTCGGCTGTCGTACTTCACCGACCAGCGGCGCCTCATGGTGGCGACCTACACGGCGGAGGTGGACGTGCTGGAGGTCCAACGCGCCGCGGAGGGCTCGCCGGAGACGGTGCGGTTTCGGTGGCGGATCTTCGACTCGCCGCAGCGGCCGAACATGGATGACCGGGGGATGGTGACCACGACGGGGCTTCGGCGAGGACGGGCGATGAACGCGTGGTGGAGCCCGGGGCAGGAGGTGACGACGCGGGACACGCACGTATGGCTGAGCGTGGAGGCGTGTGAGGAGCTGCACGCGCGCGAGGAGACGCAGTTCGCCATTGACGTCAACCTGCGCCGGGACACCGCGCTGCGGCTTCGGCGGGTGCGGTCGGTCGAGGTGCCGGTGGAGCTGAACGGGCGGCAGGTCGTGCTGCGCGGGATGGAGCTGCGTTCGTCGCGGGAGGACCGGCTGGTGATGCTCGACAACTGTGAGCACCCGCTGGTGCTGGAGGCGGACATCCCGGGCATCTCTCTGATGCGGATCCGCTCGATCCGCACGGGCGTGCCGGTCGATGACGACCGGATGAGCCCATGACGGCGCCCCGAGGCAGGCCGCGGGTCGGGCTGACGATCGCCGGCTGCGATCCGAGCGGGGGCGCCGGTCTGGCGGCGGACCTGATGGTCATGCGAGACTTCGGCCTGCACGGGACCTTTGTGGTGACGACGGTCATTGCGCAGAATACACGGGGGGTGAGCGCGTCGTGGCCGATGACGGCCCGGCAGGTGGTCGAGCAGCTCGAGGTGCTGCTCGGGGATGTGGCTGTGGATGCCGTCAAAATCGGCGCGCTCGGCAGTGCAGAGGTGGCTCGGGCCGTCGCCGGACCGCTCGCGGCCTGGCGTCGGGGCGGTGGGGGTGTGGTCGTGCTGGATCCGGTCTATCGGAGCGGTCAGAATACGGTGTCGATCGGCGGTGAGGCGGTGGCCGAGGCGATCGCCGACGCGCTGCTGCCCCTGTGCGACGCCGTGACGCCGAACGTGCCGGAGGCCGAGCACCTGACCGGGCTCACCATCGACGGCCCCGAGGGGCTGATCGCCGCCGGTCGAGCGCTGGTGGCCCGGGGCGCCAGCGCCGCGCTGCTCAAGGTCGGCCACCTGCCCGGCGCCCCCGACGACGTCCTCGTGTGCGCCGACGGCCGCGTCACGACCCTGCCGCTGCCCCGTCGCTTCGCCATGGAGGTCCGCGGGACCGGCTGTCACCTCGCGACGGCGCTGGCGTGCGCGCTGCTCGAGGAGCCAGACGTCCCGGCAGCCGCGCGGCGCGCCCGCGCCTACCTCGATGCGCTGTGGGCCGATGGGACGGCCTCGGTCGGCGGCGGCGCGCGCGTGTTCTTCCACGGGGAGGGACGCCCATGAGCGCCGTCGACCCCGAGGTCGTAGAGACCCTCGATGCCCTGGTGGCCGAGATCCGCAGGGAGGTGAACTTCCCTCGTCTGCTGAGGCGCCCGGCCCCCGTGAGCTATGGCCTGCTGGGTGCGGTGGTGCTGCTGCACCTCGCCGTGTTCCTCTTCGCGCAGCTCGTCGGAGACCGACTGCCGTCGTCGGCGCCCGCGTTCGACCTGGCGTTGATGCACGGGGCCAAGATCAACGCGCTGGTGCTCGGGGGGCAGTGGTGGCGGCTGAGCTCGGCGATGTTCCTGCACGGCGGCTTCATCCACCTCGTGTTCAACGGCTACGCCATCTTCCTGCTCGGGCCGCTGCTCGAGCGGATCTACGGGAGCCGTCGCTTCCTGTTCATCTACATGGCCAGCGGGCTGGCCTCGGAGCTGGCGAGCGTGCTGTTCACCGAGGGGCCGTCGGTGGGGGCCTCGGGGGCGCTGTTCGGGCTGCTGGGGGCGCTGCTGGTGTTCGGGGTCAAGGCGCGGCACACGGTGCCGGTGCGGGTGGCCCGCGCGTTCAGCGTGCGCTTGCTGCCGTGGGTGGTGGTGAACCTGGCCATCGGGTTCATCCCGGGGCTGCCGTTCGACAACGCCGCGCACATCGGGGGGCTGGTGACCGGGGCGGTGCTGGCGGTGGGGCTGGGGAGCACGCTGGCGGGCGAGGTGCGGGGGGTGAGGGCCGTGGCGCTCGAAGCGGCGTTCCTGGCGAGCTGCCTGGCGGCGGCGTGGGGGCTGGTGTTCATGGCGCGGCAGGTGGCGCTGTGCTCCACATCCGCGGCAGACTTCCTCCAATGCCACCCGGCGAGCCTCATCGGGTTGTAGTTGAAGGGCAGACCTGATAGGTCTTCTGCGCCTCGCCGCCGGCCCGCGCTGGCGGTGGGCGCCCGACGCGGGGGCGTGTCGGGTACGATCTGTGCTGTCCCGGTCTGACGCCGGCGCGAAGACCGGCCACCCACCTCGATGGGGCGTCAAGGGAGCTGCTCGTCATGAAGATTTGTGTCGTGGGTTCGGGTTACGTGGGTCTGGTCGCGGCGGCCTGTCTGGCCGACACCGGCAACCATGTCGTCGGTGCGGACATCGACGCCGGCAAGGTCGGCAAGCTCAACGCGGGCATCATCCCGATCTACGAGCCTGGCCTGACCGAGATCGTCAAGCGCAACGAGGCCGACGGTCGGCTGCGGTTCACCACGGACGTGGCGGCCTCGGTGGCCGAGGCGTCGGTGGTCTTCATCGCCGTGGGTACGCCGCCGGGCGAGGACGGCTCGGCCGATCTGAAGCACGTGATCAACGTGGCGGAGACGATCGGCGACAACCTCAAGGACTACAAGGTCGTCATCGTCAAGAGCACCGTGCCCGTCGGGACGTGCGACCGGGTCGAGGCGGTGATCGCCAGCCGGACCGGCGCGCCCTTCGACGTGGTCAGCAACCCCGAGTTCCTCAAGGAGGGCGCGGCGGTCCAGGACTTCCTCAAGCCGGACCGCGTGGTCGTGGGCACCTCCTCCGAGCGCGCGCAGGACGTGATGGAGGAGCTCTACCGCCCGTTCATGCGCCGGTCGAACCGCCTGATCGTGATGGACCGCCGCAGCAGCGAGATGACCAAGTACGCCGCCAACGCCATGCTCGCGACGAAGATCTCGTTCATGAACGAGGTCGCCCGCCTGTGCGACGCCGTGGGGGCCGACGTCGAGATGGTGCGCGTGGGCATCAGCGCCGATGAGCGCATCGGCCCGCACTTCATCTACCCCGGCGCGGGCTACGGTGGTTCGTGTTTTCCGAAGGATATCAAGGCCCTGGTGCGCACGGGTGGAGACTATGGCGTGGACATGCGGGTGCTCCAGGCCGTCGAGTCGGTCAACGACCAGCAGAAGCGTCGCCTGGTGGACCACCTCGTCGGGCACTTCGGTGAGGACCTGACCGGGCGCACGTTCGCGCTGTGGGGGCTGGCGTTCAAGCCTCGCACGGACGACATGCGCGAGGCGCCGAGCATCGTCGCGGTCGAGATGCTGCTGGAGCGCGGCGCGACGGTCCGGGCCAGCGACCCGGTGGCGCTCGAGTCGGCGCGCGAGGTGCTCGGTGACCACGGCGACCGCCTGGTCCTGCTCCACGACCCCTACGCTTGCGTCGAGGGCGCCGATGGGCTCATCGTGGCGACGGAGTGGAGCCAGTACCGCAACCCGGATTTTGACAGGATCTTCGAGATGCTGAAACATCCGGTCGTGGTGGACGGGCGCAACATCTACTCCCCGAAGCGGATGCGGGCGCGCGGCTTCCACTACTACGCCATCGGCCGCCCGCTGCTCGAAACCCCTGCCACCTGAGACGTGTCCGCTCATGGACGAGCCCCACATCAGGATTGTCGCCGCGCTGATCCCGCTCCTGCTGGTGCTGGGCTTCAGCCAGGATGCACGCGCGCAAGGTGCCGCCGCGGCCGCCGCCGCGGCCCCTGCCGCGCCGACGAGCTCCGGAGAGGTCGGCATCGGCCTGGGCTTCGGCCAGGTCGACGAGGACTTCTTCCTGTCGCTGTCGGTCCAGTTCGGGATGCAGCTGACGGTGCCGAGGCTCGCCTGCAACGGCTTCTTCCCGCTGCCGGTCGATCAGCGCCCTGCGGATGTGCCCTGCACGACGCGCCTGCGGTTCGGCCTCCAGGTGCCGCTGCGCCTGCGGGTCTACGATCGTGCGCCCGAGACCGACGCCGTCCTCCGCCGCGAGGACTGGGACGAGGTCAGCGACTACTTCCGCGTGCTGCGGTTCGTGGAGTACGGCGACCCGACCGAGCCCGTCTATGGGCGCCTGGGTGAGCTGGCCGGCGTGGTGATCGGCCACGGCACGATCATGAACGGCTACTACAACATCATCGACGTCGACCACCACCAGTTCGGCATGCACAGCGTGCTGAACTCGCGGTACGGCGGGGTCGAGCTGATGCTGGACAACTTCGTCGACCCGGAGGTGCTGGGCTATCGCCTGTACACCTACCCCGTGCGGTTCATTCAGCCCGCCTCGTTCTGGCGGCGCTACGCGGTGGGGACCTCGCTGCTGCTGGACATCGACGCGCCGGAGCGGTTCGAGCGCGTGGACGTGTCGGTGGACCCGAACCTGCCGTTCAAGGTCTCCGACGACCGGAACCTCGTCCCTGAGAAGACCGACGTGACGGGGGTGCTCGGGATCGACCAGGAGCTCCAGCTCGTGCGGGAGAGCTGGATCGACTTCACGCCGTTCTGGGACACCAACTTCCACCTCGACGGCAGCCCCGGCATCCACCTCGGCGCCTTCACCAACGTCCGGCCCCTCGAGCAGCTCCACCTCGACACGCGGACGGAGCTCCGGTGGCTGGGCAACAACTACATCCCGGACTACTTCTCCTCGCTGTACGAGATCGAGCGCAACACCTACTTCGGCTTCGGCGGCACCGGCCAGCCCAAGCGCGTGGTGCTCGAGGAGCTCGACCAGGGGCAGATCCTCGGCGCCTACCTCGAGGCGACGCTCCGCCTCTACCAGCTCCTGACCCTCACGGCCGCCTACGAAGACTACCAGGGGCCGCGCAACGCCGCGATCCTGCTGCGGGCCACGCTCACCGACCTCGGGCCCTTCCGGCTCGGAGGCTTCTACCGCCGGGCCGGCTTCAACGGCCTCTCAGACGCCTTCGGCCTTGAGAACGCCCTGATGGTCGGGGAGCTGCGCTACCAGGTCAACACCTGGCTCTACCTCTCGGGTCAGTACAGCCGCCTCTATCGCCTCCAGGAAGACGGCAGCTTCGACACCGTCGACGACTGGAACGTCGGCGCTGGTGCGGCGCTGCAGTTCTGAGGAGGCGCACCGCATATCTGTGCGCCTCCTGAGCCCGGCACCCTCTGAGGGGCTCGCTGCGGCCGGACCGCGCCGACGCCGAGTGGACGGGCTTGCCCTCCGAGCGGCGCTCGGTCGAAACTTGACAAGGTCGACCTCGACGCGTAACACTCACCCGGCGTTACTCTGGGCGAAGACGCCTCCTTTGGACTTCGATCGGTGAGGGTTTCCCCATCGGTCCATCTCGACCCTCGATGCAGGACACGGCTGGCGTGCGCTCAGGGAAAGAGGGCACATGCGCTCGATACGCTACCGGGATGCGCGGTCACAGACTGCGCACCTGGCGGGTGAGGGGAGTCTGGGGCGGGGAAGTAGCGCACCGGGCGGAGCGGGTGTATGATGGGTGTGCCGTGACTCCAGCGAGGTCACCGGACACGGCGCTTCAACACAGGCGGGTTTGAAAGGTAGGAGACTGCGGCATGTTCACGGTCACCGTGACAGAGAAAGACGGCCAGACCGCCACATTGTCCTTTGACAAGAGCGAGATCAGCATCGGTCGCGTCAAGGGCAACGACATCGTCCTGCCTAAAGGCAACGTGTCGAAGCGTCACAGTCGGATCGTCGTCAAGGACGGGAAGTACATCGTCGTTGACCTCAAGAGCACCAACGGGACCTATGTCAATGGTCGCAAGATCACCAGTCCACAGGTGATCAAGGACTCCGACAAGGTCTACATCGGCGACTTCACGATCGCGATCGCCGAGTCTGCGGGCCAGGGCGCGCTCGCCTCCCCCTCCGGCTTCGGCGACATGAACTCGGCGTCCTCCAGCTCGTCACTCCAGGGCATGGGCCCTCCGCCCGGCATGGGCGGTCCTCCCGGCATGGGCGGCCCTCCCGGCATGGGCGGCCCTCCGGGTATGGGCGGTCCTCCGGGTATGGGTGGTCCTCCGGGTATGGGCGGTCCTCCGGGTATGGGTGGTCCTCCGGGTATGGGTGGTCCTCCGGGTATGGGTGGTCCTCCGCCTGGCATGGGCGGTCCTCCGCCTGGCATGGGCGGTCCTCCGCAGCCTCCCGGCATGGGCGGGATGCGCTCCCCGACCGGACCTTCGCTCAGCCGCCTCGGCGGTCCTCCTCCCGGACCTCCCGGTCCGCCCGAGCCCCCCGGTGGTCCGGGCGCCTCAGGGCTCGGCATGCGTCCGAGCGCCTCGCATGGTCTGCCTGCACCCCCTCCTGGCGCCATGGGCACGAACCGGCCCGGCATCGGTGGTCCGCGGATGGGCACGGCGCAGGACATGCCCTCGCTGGCGCCGCCGTCTCCTCCGCTCGGCTCGCCGTCATCGCCGACCAACGCGATGCGTCCGAACAGCCTGCCCGGGGCGCCTCGCAACCCCGTGCCGGCACCGGCGCCACCGCCCCGTCCGCTCGGCGGCGGCATGCTCGGCGGTGGCCCCTCCTCGCCGACGCCCAGCCCCATCTCTCCGTCCTCGCCGACGCCCACGCCGACCCCGCGTCCGGGGCCTGCGCCCGGGCCTGCGCGGCTGCCGTCCGGCGGCGCCCCTTCGCCCCGTCTGGGCTCCGGCGGGGCGCCGACCCCGGCCCCCGTCCCCGTGGCACGCCCCATGGCGCCGCCGCCCCCGATGACGCCGGCGCTCTACACCCCGGGCGCCGTGGCGATCGCGCCGCGTCCCCAGCTCGTGTCCCGGTTTGACGAGAGCTTCTTTGGCCTTCAGCAGCAGGCGGCAGACGCGTTCTTCGCGTCGATCGACCCCCGCGAGCTTCCGACCTTCTACCCGCCGAGCGAGGAGGACCGCCAGCGGTTCGACGCCATCGTGCGGGACGTCGCCGAGCAGGTGGGCGGTGGCGCGGACCTGTCGGATCACCTGCTGAGCGAGGCGATCGGCCTCGGGCCGCTGGAGATGCTGCTCGACGACGAGACCGTCGAGGAGATCTACGTCAACAGCTACGACCAGCTGCTCTATCGTCAGGGCGGTCAGGTCGTGGTGGCGCGTCGCGCCTACAGCCACCCGGACTTCCTCTTCCTGACCGCCCAGCGTCTGCTCGGTGGCCGGGCGGACGAGCCGGACGCCGACCCCGTCGACGAGGTCCGCTTCTCGGACGGGACCCGCGTCCACATCGTCATGCCGCCCATCGCGCCGCGCGGCCCGGTCCTGACGGTCCGCAAGGCGCCTCGCACCTACCGCTCGCTCGGCGAGCTGGTGGGGGCCGGGGTGCTGACGGGCGGGATGGCCGACTTCCTGACCCACGCGGTCGAGGCGGGGCGCAGCATCGTGATCGCCGGCCCGGCCGGGTCGGGCCGCACCGAGATGCTCAACGCGCTCGGCGAGCTGATCCCGAACGGCACGCGCATCGTGGTGGTCGAGGACGACGGCGCGCTTCGGCTGCCGCAGGAGACGCTCGTCTCGCTCGAAGCGGGTACGGGCGGTGAGGCGAAGTACGACCTGCGGTACCTGCTTCGGTCGGCGGTGCGGATGCGTCCAGAGCGGATCCTGGTCAACGCGCTCAAGGGACCCGAGGTCTACGACTGGGTCACGGCGGCCGCCGGCGGCACCTACGGCTCCATGGCGACCTGCCATGGCACGAGCGCCCACGACCTGCTCGCCCGGTTGGAGTCGCTGTGCCTGCTCGGGGCACACGACATGTCACCGCGAGGTCTGCGCGAGCAGATCGCGCGCGGGGTACACCTGATCGTCGTCATGCACACGGCGCCGAACGGCACCCAGCGCGTGCAGGAGATCGCCGAGGTCCAGGGCATCGATCTCGACGCCTTCAGGATCTGTGATGTCTTCGTCTTCCGCGCCGACATGGCCGGAGGCTCCCATGCGCCGACGGGCTATGTCCCCATGTTCGTCGAGGCCCTCAAGAACGCCGGGGTCGCCGTCGACGCTGGAATCTTCCAGACCTGAGGCGGCCTCCTGGGCCATGGCCAGAACGCCCGGGCGATGACGCCCGGGCCGACTCTTCACGCCTGGTTGACCCCCGGGGCGGTGCCACGCTGGAACCACCATGTACACACTCATCATCGAGGACAAGAACGGCGTCATCGCCGACGAATTCTCCTTCGACCGCGGGACCTACCTGATCGGCCGCGTCGAGGGGAATGACATCATCTTGCCGAGCAGCAACGTGTCGCGTCAGCACGCGCGGCTGTTCGTGCGAGACAACCGCTGTTACATCGAGGACCTCGGGAGCTCGAACGGTGTGATCGTCGACGGTCAGCGGACCAACGGCGAGCGCGACCTCGGCTCGGCGGCGCAGATCCGGATCGGCGACTACTACCTCTACCTCGAGTTCAGCAAGGACGGCACGGAGGAGGCGCAGAACGTCGTCTCCACCCACATCGTCAGCCAGGACGCCAACGCGTTCAAGCTCGTGCGCATCGGGGATGCCTTCGCCGGAGAGGAGTTCATCCTCGGCGAGCGTCAGAACACGATCGGGCGCACCGACGACAACTACATCCTGCTGAACGACCCCTCGATCTCCCGCCATCACGGCCGGATCGACAACGACGGCCTCGTCTACACGATGTCGGACCTGGGCAGCTCGAACGGCAGCAAGCTCAACGGCAAGCGGCTGGCGGCGCCGACCCTCTTGAAGGAGGGGGATCGGGTGACGTTCGGCAACGTCGAGTTCGTCTTCGTGCCGAGCAGCCAGCAGGTCGACCCGAACAACCTGGGCACGATCGCCAAGCCCTCCGGCGGCGGCGGCGCGGGCAAGACGATCGTGATCATCGTCGCCGTGCTGGCGGTGCTCTGCCTGCTGGGCAGCGCGATCTCGGCCGCCGGCTACTACCTCCTCAACCGGACGCCCGAGCCGGTCGAGGTGCCCAAGACCGAGCTGACCGTCGAGCAGAAGGTCACCCAGCACGTCGAGGCGGGCCGGGCGAAGATGCAGCAGACCAAGTGGGACGAGGCCATCGAGAGCTTCGACCGCGCGCTGGCGCTCGACCCCGAGAACGCCGACGCCAAGAAGTTCAAGCAGCAGTCCGTCAAGGAGCGCCTGGCCAAGGAGCAGTTCGAGGCCGGTCAGGACCTCATGTCCAAGGGCCAGCACGAGTCGGCCAAGGCCAAGTTCGAGGGCATCGAGGAGGGCACCGCCGCCTACGACCAGGCGAAGGACGAGATCAAGTCCCTCGACAAGATCCTGGCGGCCACCTACAAGACCCAGGGCATCGACTCCTACAAGAACAACGAGTTCGACATCGCCTACAAGACGCTCGGCAAGTCGATGGATCTGGTCTGCGACAGCGAGGTCGCCGAGTACCTCGACCGCTGCGAGAAGAAGATGAAGGCGCTCCGTCGGAAGTACGGCAAGTTCGATGTCTACGAGGTCCCCGACCGCTGCAAGTAGCCGCTCTCCGAAGCGAACCCCGATACGACAAAGCCCCCGACGCCAACGGCGCGGGGGCTTTGCTGCTCTGGGCAGTCATCTGGTCATCTATCGCACACAGGCCACGTCGGGCGGGCCCATGCCATCATTGCTTCATACACCCAAGGACTTGCCGGCCAGGTCGCCGGGGGACCGACTAACAAACGACGGCACGCCCGACCGGCACGAGCGGTCAGACGGGGGAGGGGGGGCGTTTGTTCAAGGACGGGTGCCACGGGATGGATTTGAGGGGGCCGGGGCATGGGATCAGCGTGAGCCACGGGGCTTCTGGCTGGCCTTGTCGGCCTCCTTCTTATCGGTGAAGGGGCCGGCGATCTTGACGTAGATCCCGGCCACGACGTGGTCGGCGGCGGCGACGATGCGGTCGGTGGGGTTGTTGAGGTTCTCGTAGACGAGCCACTTCTTGCCGGATGCCATGGTCGGACTCCTGGGGCAGGGAGGGATGCCGCGTCAGCCCGGCCTGCGTCGCGAGACCCGTTGGGACGCACGGCGGTCGAAGGAAGGCGCGCGGTCGTGGAGTGAACGCCCTCGGGTCGCGCCGCATTTCAGGGTGTGGGGCGTGGACCACACTGTGGTCTGGGAGGTGGCCACTGGAGTGACCGTGGGTGTGCGGATTTGTCACACACGCGTGGTCCTCGCGCCCGCTACGGCGGGTGGTCAGGAACGCAGGGAGACCTGGGCATCCAGCTCGCCGAGCACCATAGCTTCGAGGTCAATGTGACTCGCGTCGGGGGAATCGGGCGGTGAGCCCTGGCTCGCCGGTGCGATGATGGTGGCGTCAGGACACTGGCACAGAACGTGTAGTTACATGTGGGTGAAGAGAGGGCCTTTCCTCGAACGAGGCAGAGACACCCCACCCCATCAGAGGTCTCCGCGGGATGTACACCGGAGATGCTCGTAGACCCACCGGACCGTCTCGCCAGCGGTCTATATCCCCCCCTCCCTCTCTTCTCGTGGCGCTCGCGCCGCGATGATGGTCACCCGCCCCGACGGCCTCGGCTGTCTCACCCTCTGCCACTGTTCCGACCACGCAAGCTGTTTGTTCACGCCCCCGAGGCTTCGGCCTCGGGGGCGTTTCTTTTTGCGGTCGGCCCGCGGCAGGGTCAGTGGAACCGGCGGCGCAGCTCGGCCAGCACCTCGGTTGGGGAGATGTCGCAGTGCTGGAGCAGGACGAGGGTGTGGTAGATGAGGTCCGCCGTCTCGTAGACCAGCTCCTCGCGCCCGGTGGTGTGCCCGAACTCCAGGTTCTTGGCCGCGATCACCACCTCGCCGGCCTCCTCGACGACCTTCTTGCCGATGCGGTCCACGCCGCCCTCGAACAGGCGCGTCGTGTAGGAACCCTCCGGGCGGTCCCGGTGGCGCTGCTCGATGGTGGAGAGCAGATCGCCCATGGTCGCCCACGGCGGCACGCCGTCGATACGGCTGCCCAGGCTGTCGGCGAAGCAGCTACGGCGCTCGAGGTGGCAGGCGTGGCCGGTCTGCTCGACCTCGATCAGCAGGGTGTCCCGGTCGCAGTCGGTGAGGATGCGGACCACGCGCTGGACATGGCCGCTGGTCGCCCCCTTGTTCCAGAGCTCGGCGCGCGAGCGGCTCCAGAACCATGTCCGCCCCGTCGACAGCGTCCGCTGCATCGACTCGCGGTTCATCCACGCCATCATCAGCACCTCGCCGGTGGCCGTGTCCTGGATGATGGCCGGGATCAGGCCCTCTGGCGTCCAGCAGAGGGTCTCGAGGTCGGGGTCGCCGAGATCGAGCTCGGGCAGCGGGCGGACAGGGATGCCGTGATCGGTCATGAATCGCTTGGCCTCGGCGACGGTGTGGGTTCCAAAGTGAAAGATGCTCGCGGCCAGGACCGCGTGGGCGGCCCCGTCCCGGAGCGCGTCGACCATGTGGCCGAGGGTGCCGCAGCCGCCCGAGGCGATCACCGGCACCTCCACGCGGGCCGAGACCTCCCGCAGCAGCTCGAGGTCGTAGCCCTCGCGCGTGCCGTCCCGGTCCATGCTCGTCAGCAGAATCTCGCCCGCACCCAGAGCCACGCCCTGCTCGATCCACTCGAGGGCGTCGAGGCCCGTGGCCTTGGAGCCGCCAGCGACGTAGACCTCCCAGCCGGGGCCGCGCTCGTGGCCCTCCGGGCGGCGTCGGGCGTCCACGGCCAGCACGATGCACTGGGCGCCGAAGGCCTCGGCGCCGCGGCGCAGCAAGTCCGGGTCGACGACGGCCGCCGAGTTGATGGAGACCTTGTCCGCCCCCGCCAGCAGCAGCGCCCGCATGTCCTCGACCGCGCGCACGCCGCCGCCCACCGTGAACGGGATGAACACCCGCTCGGCGATGCGCTCCACCAGCGCCGTCAGCGTCGCCCGCGCCTCCCGCGTGGCCGTGATGTCGAGGAAGACGAGCTCGTCGGCGCCCTCGGCCTGGTAGCGCTCGGCGCAGGCGACCGGGTCGCCCGCGTCCACGAGGCCGACGAAGTTGACGCCCTTGACCACGCGGCCGTTCTTGACGTCGAGGCAGGGGATGATGCGTCGTTTGAGCATGGACCTGGAGGGATGGGGCTCAGCGGCCGCGCAGGTGGCCGAGCGCGTCCTTGATGGAAAACACGTTATCGTACAACGCCTTGCCGATGATGACGCCCTCGAGCCGCCCAGGCGCCGCGCTCTCGGCGAGCCGGTGGACGGTGTCGAGGTGATCGAGCGAGCCTACGCCGCCGCTCACCACCACCGCCGCGCCCGTCGCCGCCGCCAGCTCGGCCGCACCCGCCACGTCGGGGCCGGACAACATGCCGTCCCGCGCGATGTCGGTGTAGACGAAGGTCTCGACCCCCAGCTCCACCATCCGCTGCGCCAGCGCCAGCGGCGTCAGCGCGCTGCCCTCCGTCCAGCCCCTCGTCCGCACCTCGCCGCCCGTCACCCCGCCGCGGGCGTCGATGCCGATGACGACGGACTCCGGCCCGAACCGGTCGATGGCCCGCGCCACCATCTCGGGCTCCTCCACCGCCACGCTGCCGAGGATGACCCGACGGCAGCCCATCGCCAGCACCCGCTCGATGTCCGCCGTCGTGCGCAGGCCGCCGCCGATCTGGATGCGCAGGCTGCGCTGCTCCCAGAGCAGTCGCTCGATCGCCGCCCGGTTGTTCGAGTCCGGCACGTCCGCGAAGGCGCCGTCGAGGTTGACGATGTGCAGCCAGCGCGCGCCCTGCTCGGCAAACGAGGCGGCGACCTCCAGCGGGTCGGTCGCGTAGACCGTCTGGCGGTCGCTCTCGCCCTGGACCAGGCGGACCACCTTGCCGTCCCGGAGGTCGATGGCCGGGAAGAGGATCGGGGCCGTGATGGCGGTGCTCATGACGCTCCTCGTGGATCTCGGGCCGCGCTGTGGACCCACTGACGCAGCAGTTGAAGGCCCATCGGGCCGGACTTCTCGGGGTGAAACTGGCAGCCGAGCACGTTGTCGCGGGCCACCGCGGCGACGAACGGGTCGCCGTAGTCGCTCGTGCCCGCGACCACGCCCTCGTCGACCCCCTCGGGCCGAAAGCTGTGTACGAAGTAGAAGTGACCCTCCGAGGGAAGCCCGTCAAGCACCGCATGTGCGCCGGGCCGCCAGGCCACCTCGTTCCACCCCATGTGCGGGATGATCCGTCCGGCCGGGAACCGCCGCACCGTCCCCCGGAAGATCCCCAGCCCCTCGTGCTGCCCCAGCTCCTCGCCCGACTCGAACAGCACCTGAAAGCCGACGCACACCCCCAGCATCGGCCGGCCCGCGGCGATGTGGCGGCGCAGCGGCGCGATGAGCCCGCGTCGCCCCAGGCTCGCCATCGCCGCGCCGAACGCGCCGACGCCGGGCATCACCAGGTGCTCGATGCCCTCGTGGAGGTCGTCCCCGGCGTTGATCACGATGACCTGCGCACCCACCACCTGCAGGGCGTTGACCATCGAGCGGATGTTGCCCGCGCCGTAGTCGAGCACATGAACCGTGGGCGCGGCCATCACAGGCTCCCCTTGGTGCTGGGGATCTCGTCGGGCGCGCGCATCGGGTCGACCGCCAGCGCCATCCGCATCGCGCGGCCGACGCCCTTGAACGCCGCCTCGCACATGTGGTGGTTGTTGCCCGGCGTCAGGATGTCGACGTGCAGCGTCAGCTTCGCGCTGCGCGCCATCCCCCAGAAGAACTCGCGGGTGAGGTGGTAGTCGTAGGTGCCCTGGCCGAGCTGGTGGTGCCACGGCACCTCGAAGTGCAGGTACGGGCGGCCCGAGAAGTCCAGGGCCACCCGCGCCAGGACCTCGTCCATGGGGAGCAGCGCCGAGCCGTACCGGGTGAGCTGCTTCATCGGGGCGGCGGCCTTGTAGAGGGCGTCGCCGAGCGCGATACCCACGTCCTCGACCGTGTGGTGCTGGTCGATGTGCAGGTCGCCCGTGCAGATCAGCTGCAGGTCGAAGCCGCCGTGGTAGGTCCACGCCGTCAGCATGTGGTCGAGGAAGCCGATGCCCGTCTCGACGTTGGCGTCGCCGTGGCCATCGATGGCCAGCGCCACCCGGATGTCGGTCTCGCGCGTGGCGCGGTGGATGGAGGCGCTGCGGGGCGTGCTCATGGCTTCGTCTCCTCGGGGGCTGCGGGCCGGGCCGGCGCGCCGGGGAGGGCCTCGGCGATGTGGTGCAGGAAGGCGTCGTTGTCCTCGGGCGCGCCGAGGGTCACCCGGAGGCAGCCCGCCAGCATCGGGTAGTGGGAGACGTCGCGGATCAGGATGTCGTGGGCCGCCAGGTGCTCGAACACTGCGTGGGTGTCGTGCACGCCGAACAGGAGGAAGTTCGCCTGGCTCGGCCAGACGTGCACGCCGAGGGCCACCAGCGCCGCGCGGACCCGCTCACGTTCGGACAGGAGCACCTTGACACGGGCCGGGATATGCACCTCGTCGGCCAGCACGCACCGGATCACCTCCAGCCCGAAGTGCCCGATGTTGTACGGCAGCTTGATCTTGCTGATCTCGCGCATCACCTCCGGCGAGCCCAGCGCGTAGCCGAATCGGATACCCGCCAGCCCCGCCGCCTTGGACAGCGTGCGCAGGACGATCAGGTGGGGGTGGCGCGCGATCAGGTGGTCGGCCGCCGTGCCCTCGTCCGCGAACTGGATGTAGGCCTCGTCCACGATCACCAGCCGGTCGGTCAGCTGGCAGAGCCGGTCGATGAAGGCCGCGTCCACGGCCGAGCCCGTCGGGTTGTTCGGGTTGCAGATCAGGAGGTGGGCGCGCCGCTCGGTGGCCAGAGCCTCCAGGCGCTCACGGTCCCAGGACAAGTCGGGGCGCAGCGGCACGAGCTCGACCGCGGCCTCGTTGGCCAGGGCCATCGCCTTGTACAGCGAGAAGGTCGGGGCGGGCAGGGCGATCGGCACCCCCGCCCCGGCGCACGCCGCGAAGATCGCCTGGAGCAGCTCGTTGCTGCCGTTGCCGATCAGGACGCTCTCCGGCGGCAGGCCGTGCCGCTTGCCGAGGGCCTCGAGCACGTCCGCCGGGTGGAAGTCCGGGTACCGGTTCCACGGCATCGCCGCCACGCGCTCGAGCACCTGCTGCTTGAGCGCCGCCGGCAGATCCCACGGCGCCTCGTTCTGGTTGAGCTTGATCCGCGAGTCCCGACGCTCGAGCGTGTACGCTGACATGGCGCGGACCTGCGGGATGATGTTGTCGGTCGGGGACCGGCGGTCGTGCACGGGGCGTCTCCAGGGTCAGGTGCGCAGGCGCAGGGCGGCCGCGTGGCCAGGGAGCTGCTCGGCGTCTGCGATGGCCGCAGCCCGGGGGGCGGCCTCGCGCGCGCCGTCAGCCGTATACCTCAAGATGCTCGAGGTCCGCATGAAGGTGTACACGCTCAGCGGACCGGTGAACCGGGCCGTGCCCGACGTCGGCAGGACGTGGTTCGGGCCGGCCCAGTAGTCGCCGAACGCCGTGGGCGAGTGCGGACCCCAGAAGATCGCGCCCGCCACAAGATCGGACGGCGTCAGGGGGGCGTCCGGGTCGACCATCACCTGAAGGTGCTCCGGCGCGAACGCGTTGGACAGCGCCACCATCTGCGCCAGGTCCGCGCACAGCGCCATGGCCCCGTGCTCCCGCAGCGCCTCCGCGGCGATCTCCCGCCGCCCCGCCTCGGTCAGCTGGCTGGCGAGCTCGGCCCGGACGGCCTCGATCAGCGGCGCCGAGGTCGTCAGCAGGATGCACCGGGCGAGCCGGTCGTGCTCGGCCTGCGCGATCAGGTCGGCGGCGATCAGCCGCGCCGGCGCCGTGGCGTCGGCGATGATGAGCACCTCGCTCGGCCCGGCCACCGCGTCGATCCCGACCGTGCCGTAGACCTCCCGCTTGGCCAGCGCCACGAAGATGTTGCCCGGCCCCACGATCACGTCCGCCCGCGGGATGCTGGCCGTCCCGTAGGCCGCCGCCGCGATCGCCTGCGCCCCGCCCACCTGGTAGACCTCGTCCAGCCCGAGCAGCCCGAGCGTCGCCCCGATGGCCGGGTTCGACTCCAGCGTCGCCGGCGGCGTCAGCACGATGATGCGCTCGACCCCGGCGAGCTGCGCCGGCACGGCGTTCATCACCACGGTGGTGGGGTAGGCTGCCGTCCCGCCCGGCACATACAGCGCCGCCACCCGCACCGGCCGGTGCTCGAACCGCATCACGCTGCCCTGCGGACCGGCCAGCTCGTAGCTCGTGGGCTTCTGGAGCGCGTGGAACGCCCGGACGTTGGCGATCATCGCCTCCAGCCCCTGCCGCAGCGTCGGGTCGCACGCCTGCGCCGAGGCCTCGAGCTGCGCCCTCGGCGCCCTCAGCGTCTCCGCCGTCAGCGCCACCTTGTCGAACCGCGCGGTGTACTCCACCACCGCCTCGTCCCCTCGGCGACGCACCGCCTCCACGATCTTCCGCACGCTCGCCACCCGCGCCGGATCGCCCGTCGCGCTGTCCTCGCCGCTCAGCCTCGCCCTCAGGGCCTCCGGGAGCTGTCCGTCTCGGATGTCGAAGGATGGCATCCCTGCGCTCATGGCGTCTCCCTGCCTGCGTCGAGCAGCTCCACCAGCCGCTCGATCGCCCGCCGTGTGCGGGTGCTGATGGTGTGGTTGGCGATGAGCTTGACGTGGGTCTGCCCCACCACCTCCATGATCTCCAACCCGTTCTCCTCCAGGGTCTTGCCCGTCTCGACCAGATCGAGGATCGCGTCGGCCATCCCCAGCGCCGGGGCCAGCTCGACCGAGCCGGACAGCGGGATGATCTCCACCGTCATGCTCCGCGCCGCGAAGAAGTCCCGCGCGAACCGACGGTACTTCGTGGCCACCCGCAGCCACGGCCGCAGCCGCAGCGTCGAGGCCTCGGTGCCCCGCGGCGCCGCCACCGCGATGTCGCACGAGCCGAAGTCGAAGGTGTACGGCCGGAAGACCTCGGCCTGGGCCTCGTAGAGCACGTCCGTGCCCGCCACACCCAGCTCGGCCACCCCGTGCTCGACGTACACCGGCACGTCCGTGTTCTTCAGCAGCAGGATCTCCAGCCCCACCCCGAGCGGTCCGCGCGTATACGCCGAGACGTCGTGGATGAGCTTGCGGCTGTGCACCAGGTCCGCAGGCACGGGGATGCCCGCAGCGCGCAGCGCGTCCAGCGTCCGGTCGGTCAGCCGCCCCTTGGGCAGCGCCAGGCGCAGCGGTCGATCGGCAGAGGTGTTCGTCGGCTTCAAGAAAAGTCTCATCGTGGCAGGGGCTTGGGAGCCCGACCGGAGCGGACCACGAGGCGCGTCACCGCCCCGCTGCGCCGCCGGTCGAGCGCGGCCTGGAAGCTCGGCGCAAGCGCGTTCGGATCGATCCGCACGGCCGCGCCCGCCGGCACGTCCAGCTCGGACAGCTCGGCCGAGGCGTGAGGGTAGAGCACGTTCATCAGCGCGTCGAGCTTGAGCGCGAAGCCCACCGCCGGCGTCGGAGCCCCGAACGAGCCGATCAGGTCGTCGTAGCGCCCCCCCCCGCCCAGCGCCCGCCCCACGCCCTCGGCGAACACCCGGAAGTCGAGCCCTGTATAGTAGACCGGACCATCGATCAAACCCAGGTCGATCTGGAAGCGGTCCGCCGCCCCCAGCGCCTCCAGCACCGCCGCCCCCTCCCGCAGGTGCTGACACGCCCGCTGCAGCTCCGCGTCGTGCGGGTGCAACCGCTCGAGCTCCGCCAGCTGCCGCTCCCCGCCGGCCATCCGCGTCAGCGCCAGGAACGAGGCCGTGAGGTTGTCCCGCAGCCCCAGCCGATGCGCCACCGCCCGGACCTCCGCCGGGTCCCGGTTGGCGATCGCCCGGGTCAGCTCCCGCCGCGGGTCCGTTGGCACCGCCGACAACGCCAGCAGCCGCCGGTAGATCCCCACATGCCCCACGTTCACCTGGAAGTCCCGCACCCCCAGCGCGCTCAGCACCTCCAGACACACCAGGATCACCTCGAGCTCCGCCGCCAGCCCCGACGCCCCGATCATCTCCACGCCGATCTGATAGTTCTCGAACTGCTCCCGCGTGAACGACCGCTGCAACCGCACGATCTTGTTCGCGTAGCACACCCGCAGCGGCACCGGCACCCCCTGCAGCTGGTGCGCATAGATCCGCGCGATCGCCGGCGTCACGTCCGACCGAAGCACCAGCAGGTTCCCCTCCCGATCGATCAGCCGGAACGTCCGGTTCGCGTCGTTCGGATCGATCACCTCCCGCAGCTGGTCAAAGTGGTCCAGCAACGGCACGTCGATCTCCTGATACGACCAACCGGCGAAGATCTCGAGGGCCGTCTGCGCCACCTTTCGGCGCAGACCGACCTCCTGGGACAGAGATGTGTTGAGCGACATGAGCACCCGATGCAGGAAGGGCCGGCGCGAACAGCCCGAGGCAGACGTGCAGTGTGAACGGGCGCGCGGTGGGATGCAACCCGTGCGTGGGGCCGTACGTCAGGGGGAGGGGCGATGTCAAGGGGGCGAGGTGGGAGGTCCAGGGCGGTCGAGTTCTGGGCTCCGCCCAGGGCCGCTTAGAGGCTATTGCCTTGAGAATCCGTTTTCGAAGACAAAACAAATGGATTCTCAAGGCGGTAGCCTTGAGCGGGTCTGGGCGGAGCCCAGCCGAAAGTTGACCCTCTGAACCCAAAGGCGCAGAACTCGACCGCCCAGCTGTCGGACCCTGCCACCGTTGCACCTCCGCCACCGCAGTGCTACCTCATGAGGAGACTGTTGGATTGGGACGGAGCTCCAGAGGACACATGCGCATCGAGAAGATCGTCATCGAAGGCCTGTTCGGGCTCTACGACCACGAGATCCCCTTCAACCTCACCGACCGCGTGACCATCCTCCACGGGCCGAACGGCGTCGGGAAGACCACCGTCCTGAGAATGATCGACGACCTGGCGACCTTCGACTTCGCGGTCTTCATCGAGGTACCGTTCAGGGTCTGGCGTGTGGTGCTGGAAGGAGGCGGGAGCATCGAGGTCAGGCATGGGGGGGACGAGGGGGTGATGGATGTCACCTGGCGGGCCGACGAGGCGACGCCAGCGGTGACGTTTGGGATCCAGAGCGAAGCGAAGACACCACGCAGCGGTCTTCTTCTTGCCGCCCAACGCTTGCTTGGGACTGGAGTTGGTCTTGACGGCCTCGCGGAGTCGGATGTCCCGTCTGGCCCCGACGCGTGGCAGGCACGACTGGTCGGTTCGCCCAAACCGGATCCGCGTATGATGAGCGCGGCGGCAGATTGCCGCCGTGTGCTGCAGACCGTATTGCGCCTCTCCGACCAGCGCCTGGTCAAGTTGAAGGGGCTCTCTCCAGAGAAGTCGGCTCGTCTGGGGGCGATAGCTCGCATTCGCGATGACGACATCGATCGCTCATCCATCGCCGTCTGCGCCCGCGACCTCGAGGCCCGCATCTCCCACTCCGTGCGCAACTACGGCACCCGCGCCCGTGAACTCGACCAGACCTTCCCTCGCCGCGCCCTCCGAAACCCGACCGAGCCCACCGACATCAGTGCGTTAAAGCTGCTGGCGGCCGAGATCGAAGCACGCCAGGAGCGCCTCCAGGAGCTGGAGCTGTTGACGGTGGAGCCGCTGGAGGAGCTCGACACCGAGGGCGTGGACCCGGCCTGCCTCGCCATGTTGGCGCTCTACCTCCAGGACACGTCCGAGAAGCTCGGTGTGTTCGATGACCTCGCCGAACGCCTCGTGCTGTTCCGATCGATCCTGAACCGCAAATTCCAGAACAAGCATGTGGCCTTCTCGGAGTCGGAGGGCTACCGGTTCGTCGACAGTAAAGACCGCCCGATCCCGCTCACAGGGCTCTCCTCGGGCGAGCAGCACGAGGTGGTGATGCTGTATCACCTCCTGTTCCGCGTCGAGCCCGGAACCCTTGTGTTGATCGACGAGCCTGAGATGTCGCTCCACGTCGCCTGGCAGCGCGACTACCTCGATGACCTGGTCGCCATCACCCGCCTTCGTCGCTTCGACGTGCTGCTGGCCTCGCACTCCCCCTACATCGTGGCCGACCGCTGGGATCTGACGGTGGAGCTGAGCGCCCAGACGCGCGATGAGGCGGTGGCGTAGGATGCGCGGATACCAGACCGCAGCCATCGTCGCCAACGCCGTGAGGATGCTGCGTGCCCAGCACCCATCGGCGCCGTTCCTCCTGGTCGAAGGAGACACAGACGTCCGACTCTGGCGACACTTCGTCGTCGCTCCGTGCGTGATCCTCGACGCCGGCGGCCGTGCCAACGCCGAAGGCGCCCTCGCCGTGCTCACCAGCTCCCCAGACGCCGCGCCCGTCGCCGCCATCGTGGACGCAGACTTTGACAGGCTCGAAGGGCGCGCCCCGGCCCACCCCGGCCTGTTCTGGACCGATGGGCACGACGTCGAGGTGATGATGCTCGCGACTCCCGCGCTCGCCGCGGTGCTGCGGGAGCGCGCGGTCGAGGCCAGGGTGGCGAGTTTCACGGGGGTGGCAGGGGAGGAGGGCACGGCACCACCAACGCCGGGGCTGAACGAGGAGCAGCGGGTCGACCGGGTGCGTCACGCGCTCTTCCTTCGCGCCCGTGCGCTTGGCGCGCTACGCCTGCACAACCATCGCGCGACGCTGAACCTCGACTTCAAGCGGCTGCAGCTCAAGCAGGTGTGCGACGTCAAGCTCTGGACGATGAACGTGCCCGAGCTGTTGCGCCTGCTCGCCGCCCACAACGCACGGCCTGGCGTCACCTCCGAGGCCCTTGGTGCCTGTTCCCACCGAGCCAAATCCCGCAGGACCGTCGGCGTCATGGCTCGAAGCCCGAGCCAGCACGATCCCCTGGGTTGTTCCTGCCTGGGACCTGCGTTCGGACCACGACCGTGGGTTGGCAGGGTACGCTGACCCCCTCGTTGGTCTGTGAGCAGGTGTTGGCAGGGTGCCCAGGACCTCGTTGCCAGATTGGCGGCAGGATTCTTGCCTCCTGGGAGGTCGTTCGGGCGTCTGCAAAACGCCGGGAAGGGTCCTGACACCTCGTTGGAAGGATGGCGGTGGCATGTGCCAACCTGGAAGTGGGATACTGGCTTCTGCAGCACGCTGGGAAGGGTCCCGACACCCCGTCGGAGGGATAGTTGCAGCAATTTTCCCAGCTTGGCACGGGGTCCAGGCTCCTGCAACACGCCGGGAAGGGTCCTGACACCTCGTCGGAAGGATGGCGGCAGCAAATTTCCCGCTTGGAAGTGGGATACTGGCTCCCGCAGACGCCGGGAAGGGTCCTGACACCTCGTCGGAAGGATGGCGGCGGGAGTTTTCCCACCTCGTCACCCTGGCCTTGCGTTGGGCGTGGTGGGGGCGATGGCACGGAGGTGTCGCCCGGCCAGGTGTGCGGGGATGCTCGCTCTGGCGGGTTCCTCCCTCTCCCTTGACCCGCACGCCCCCACCTGAAATCCTCCCCCGTCGTTGGCGGTCGTCGTGACCGCTGGATCCAGGGCTGAGCGAGGTGTGGAGCGGAGATGCAGAGCTGTACAGGGAAGATCACCGGGGCGACGGTCGCGCTCCTCATGGTCGTGGCGCTGGCCGCGTCGGGCTGCGCCGACGAAGACGCCCCGGACCTGGCCCGCGTGGGCGAGGCGTGCGGGGTGAGCGCGGACTGTGAGGCGGGGTTGGCGTGTCTGGAGCAGGAGGGGCGGTGCGTGGTGCTGTGCGAGCCGGGCAGCGATGCGTGTGGGCCGGGCATCGCGTGTGAGGCGGCGGGGGACGTGGGGTTCTGTCCGTTGCCGCCGGTGGATTGAGCGGCAGGTGGAGGGTGAGGATGCGGGTGCCGAAGGCGGTGGTGGTGTGGGTGGTCGCAGCGTGGGGGCTGGGTGTGGGGTGTCGCTCGGAGCCGCCGGCGCCGCTTCCCGCCGAGGTTTCGCCGAACGTCGCGGCGCCCGACGCTGCGGCTGCGTCCGCGCCGGAGTTCGTGCATCCGGATGTGGGAGGCGTGAGCGATCCGTTGGCGGCGGCGCCGATGTCCGAGGAGGAGCAGGCGGTGCGGCGGGAGGTCGCGCTGAACAAGCAGCGGGCGCGGACCGAGCAGCAGATGGAGATGCTGGCGATCGGGATCACCAGGTATGTGAGCGAGGGGACGGTGCGGGAGCTCCCGACCCACCTGTACGATCTCGTGGAGCCGCCGTCGGGGCGGGCGCCGCTGGCGTCGCCTGAGGAGATCAAGGACGCGTGGGGCAACGAGATCATCTTCACGGCGAAGCCTGACCGGCACTACACGCTGCGGTCGGTGGGGCCGGACAATCGGTTCGGCGGGGAGGATGATCTGGTGCTGGAGCGGTAGGTCAGGCGGTCAGGAAGCCGAGCGGCTTGAAGCGCTCGCCGGAGAACGCCGTGGGGCGGCTCCACCACCGGTCGGAGACGGTGGCGTAGAGCTGGCGGAAGTCGACCGTGTGCACGAGGTCGCCCGCGCTCGTGGCAGTCAGGGAGGGCTGCGCCCCGTAGAGGCCGCCCTTGACCCGGCCGCCGAGCACGAGGTGGGGCGCGGCGGTGCCGTGGTCGGTGCCGCCGGAGCCGTTCTCGGCGACGCGGCGGCCGAACTCGGAGTAGGTCATCATCAGGACGTCGTTCCAGCGCCCGTGGCGGGTCATGCACGCCTGGAAGGTCGCAAGGGCCTGGCCAAGCTCGCCCATCAGGCGGTCGTGGGGGCCGCGTTGGCCGGCGTGGGTGTCGTAGCCGTTGTGGACGACCTTGATGACAGCCAGCGGCAGGCCGGCTACGAGCAGCGAGGCGGCCACCTCGAGCTGGCGGCCGAGGGGGCCGGCGGGGAAGTCGAGACCGAGGGCGGGGGCGTCCTTGAGCGCGCGGGCCATGGCCTCGGCGGACAGGCGGATGTCGTCCTGGACGCGGAGGATGTGGGCGAGGGCGGGGTTGGCGGTGGCGCGGGAGCCCGTGGGCATCCGGCGCGCCGAGGCGATGAACTCCTGCGGAGAGCTCATGACGAGGGTGCGCAGGCCGGCCCCCTCGGTGGGGCCGGTGTCCTCGTTGCCGAGCACGACGGCGGTCGGCGGCTCGCCCTTGGCGCGGGCGAGCACGGTGTCGAGCCAGCCGCTCGCCAGGACCTCCTCGCTGTCGCTGGCCGTCTCCCAGATCTCGATGGAGCGGAAGTGGGAGCGGTTGGGCGCGTCGTAGCCGACGCCCTGGACGACGGCCAGGCGACCGTCCTTCCAGGGCTTCATCAGCGGGTCGAGGCCGGGGTGGAGGCCGACGCGCTCGGTGAGGTGGAGCGCCTGGTCGCGGCCGACGGCGAGCGAGGGGCGCGCCGCCCGGTAGGCCGGGTCGGCGAAGGGGATGACGGTGTTGAGGCCGTCGTTGCCTCCGGCGAGCTGGACGAGGACGAGCACGCGCCCGCCGCCGCCGAGGGGCTCGGCGGACAGGCGCGGGGCCAGGAGGGCGACGGGGAGGGCGCTGGCGAGCGCGAGAAAGTCACGGCGGTTCATGGGCGTCATCTCCTTGGGGCCCCGGAGGGTCTCACTTGAGCTGGTAGGTCGGATCGGCGAGGAGCTGGGCGATGAGCTCGCCGTCGGATCGGGCGTCGATGCGTGAGACGGGCGCCAGGGGGCTGAGCACCTGGCTGGCGAAGGTCACGAGGTCCCCGGCGTCGCCATCCTCGCACCCCAGCCAGCTGGCCAGGGTGCGGCCCCGGTTGGCCCGGCGGAACGGGCGGCTGTCCAGCGCGCGCTGGAGCATGGACTGGCGCAGCAGCAGCGTGTTGGTGGTGATCCAGTGCGGACCGCCCACCCAGCCCTTGACGTTGGGCGGGTCGAAGAGGTCCTGACCGAGCCGGCGGAGGCCGCGCACGATGGCCATGCCGCCCTCCTCGGGCAGCTCGACCTCGAAGGTCCGCAACGCGCCGACGAACAGCTCGACCGGCGACTTGATCAGGACGCCGTGGGCGTCCGCCGCCGTGAACGCGCTGGAGGTGAACATGGTCCGAAGGAGCGGCTTGAGCGCCCAGTCCGACCGTCGCAGCTCGGCCGCCCAGGCGGCGACCTGCTTCGGGTCCGGCTCGGGCGAGATGAACGCGCGCCACAGCTTGCTCACCAGGAACGGCGCTGACCGCGGGTGCGCCAGCGCCAGCTCGATGATCGCGTCGCCATCGAAGTGGCCGCTCTGGCCAAAGACGGTCTTGAGCCCGTCGTCGTGGGCCCCGCTGGCGAACCGGAAGGCCCCCGTGGCCCGGTTCACCCGATACCCCGTGAACGCCCGCGCTGCCCCCTTGATGTCCGACTCCGACGCCTCGCCCTCGCCCAGCGTGAACAGCTCGAAGAACTCCCGGGCGAAGTTCTCGTTCGGCGCGTCGGCGTGGTTGGTGTGGTTGTCGAGGTAGAGGATCATCGCCGGATCGCGGATGACCGCGCGCAGGAGGCTGCGCACGTCGGTCGCCGCGAGCCGCCGCAGCGTCGCGTTCTGCCGGTGCAGGAACGGCGGCCACTTCACCTTGCGGACGCTGGAGGTGAAGTGGTTGCTCCAGAACATCGTGAGCTGCTCGGTCATCGGCGAGGGCGTGGTGAGCAGCTCGGCGAACCACCAACGCTTGAGCTCGAAGGCGCGCTCGCGGACCTCCTGCCGGAAGCCCTCGTCGCGGCGCTCACCGGCGCGCGGTGGGGCGTCGTCGATCCAGGACGGCGGGGCGGTGGCGGCCTCGAGGCGCAGGTGTTTGAGGCGATCGTCGATCAACGCCTCCCAGCGCGCGCCGACCATGCGCTGCAGCGCGCGGGGAGGCGCTCCAAAGCCTGTGCGGGACTCCAGGTGCCGGGCCATGGCGAACGTCGTCTTCATCGTGGGGCTCCCTCCAGCAACGGGTTTCGGGGGGGAGACACGCCAGGGCGGACGAGGTTAACCGCGCCGCGCAGATTGTTCGCGCCGACCGTATCCGTCGCGGTTCAGGCGTGCGGCGGCAAGCAATGTTTGGGCATCAGAAAAAGAGCGTGCTATCATGCCGCCGTGGATCATCATGCCGCCGTGAGTCTCATTCGGACCCGCGATGCAGGGCCCCCTGCGAGCTCTCGCTCGCACGACTCCCTGCCCTGCGGGTCCGAAAGAGACTCAGGCTGGTCTAGCACCAACCATGGAGGACGACCTGTGGCCGAATTTGCACCGTGCCCCAACTGCAGCAACACCGACGCAACCAAGCAGACCTTCACGTGGTGGGGCGGCCTGATCGGGCCGGCGATCCTCACCCACGTCAAGTGCAACAACTGTGGGACCACCTACAACGGCAAGTCGGGCAAGTCGGCCTTGTCCACAAGCTCGTCACCTGGACGCGTGGTCAGCCATGGCAGGCCGACGTCCGACACTGAATCGATGCCGTGTTCATCGTGTGGGCCTGCGTTCATTCACTGTTCACCCGAACCACTGTTGCGTGTTCAGGTGACGAGCTTGTGGACAAGGCCGGCAAGTCGAACAACAAGGCGATCGCGATCTACTTCGTCGTCGTCTTCCTCGTGATCGGCATCCCCTGCATCGCCGTGAACATCATGTCGCAGATGTGAGCTCCCGCTCACCCGGCGGTCGAGCACGGCGCGCGTCACGATCGTGACGCTGCTGCTGTGCTCCCGCCCTGCGATCCTGCCTCCCACCAGACCCACCACGACCCTCGGCGCGTCCGTGCCCGGTTCACAGCCGCGCGGCGGCCCGGTCGAGCTGCTCTTCCAGCGCGGCGAACAGCGCGGAGTTGTCATTGTCGGCGTAGGGGTAGGTGGTCAGCGTCTCGGCGTACTGGTCGAGGTTCTGGATGAAGGCTCGCACCGAGACCTCGTCCAGCCGCTCGTCCTGCAGCCCATAGCCCAGATGTTCGATGTACCGCCCGTTCATCACCTGCTCGAACTGCCCCCGCACCGGCGTCGCCAGGTACGGCTTGCCCAGATGGAAGGCCTCGCCGATCAGCGTGAAGCCCGCCGACGCGATCACGCCCCGGCACGACGCCAGATCGGCCACAAAGCCCTCCTCAGAGAACGGGCACCACAGGAGGTTGCCGTCCTGCACGGGCTCGGTCAGGTCGCGCCGCAGTCCGTAGACATGCACCGGGACCTCCAGCCGCCTCAGCACGTCCGGCAGGTCCTTGAAGCTCTCGCTGGTCTGATACACCAGCACATGATCGCCCCGGCTCGGCGTCGCCTCCAGGATGTTCCGCCGCAAGATCGGCGGCACCAGTGTCGTCCGCTTCTTGCGCACCGGCGCGTCGAAGAAGGTCGTGATGATGTAGTGATCTGCCGACGGCATCTTGAACTTGATGACGCTCTTCGCCAGCTCAAAGTCGGTCTGACGGTCCTGCAGGATCTCACGCGGATGCTTGCACCGCCGGATGATCTGCATGTTGTCCACGCTGATCACCGGCAGCCCATGCTGGTGCCCATACAGCGCCGTGAACGTCTCGAAGTCGCTCACCACGCAGTCTGGCGAAAAGCTCTCCGTCAGCTTCCAGTACTGCCTCAAGTTCTCCGGCCACCCCCCGATCGCCCCCTTAAGCACCTCGAGCGCGGTCTTCCGCTTCTGCAGCTCGTTGTCGGCCATGACCATCGTCAGGCCCCAGATCTTGTGCACACCCGCGTACCGCTTCTGCAAAAAGTCGAACGCACGCCCCGACACGACGATGTGGACCTCGTGCCCCCACGCCAGCAGCTGGTCGATCGTCACGCTCGACCGAATCGCGTGCCCCATACCCTCGCCGACGACGCCGTACAGAATCTTCATGGTGTTTGCCCCTTGTAGACCAGCCTGAGTCTCAGTCGGACCCGCAGGGCAGGGAGCCGTGCGAGCGATAGCTCGCAGGGGGCCCTGCATCGCGGGTCCGACTGAGACTCACGGCGGTATATGATGTGTGGTTGTGGCCCTGTCACCCACAAGAGGTGGCCGGGAGCAGCCATGGAAAGTCGTCGCTCAGCCCTTACCCCCTCACCCCCTACATATGGTCCACCTCGAAGCACTCCTTCTCGATGAGGTCGGCCATGAAGGCGATCTCGCCGAAGGCCTTGGCGAGCTCGACGGGTTCGAGCTCGGCGAAGGGGTAGGAGTAGACGAGTGCGAAGACCTTGTCGCCGTCGTGGTCGACGATGGAGGTCTTGGAGTAGCGGAGCTGGAGGTTGTGCAGGAGCATGCGCTCGTAGAGGTCGGCGGAGGCGGGGCCGATCTCGCTCATCATGTGGACGATCTGCTCGCCGTCGTCGGTCACCGAGAGGCTGGCCATGAGGACCTGGCTGCGTCCGTCGCCGGTGCGGACCTCGAAGAAGACGCTGTTCTCGCCCTTGTGACGGACGCCGATCACGGCATCGGTCTCGGCGATGCTGCGCATGATCGTCAGGAACTGTTGGGTCATGGCGACGCTCCTCGGGTGGACCACGAACGGTGAAGCTCAGCGCAGACCACTGTAGGCCAGGCCGGTCCGAGATACAAAAAGTGGAACTCGGCCCTGAAATAATTGCATGCTGTTGTCCGGTTGGCCTGGTCGTACAGGTCGTACTGACGAACAACGCATGCCGGCGCCGCCAAGCGCGTCCCGGCCGCGATGGACACCGCTTCATGATCACCAGGCCAGACCGGAGCGCCCCGAGTCCCACCGCCCACGAGCTCACCGAGGCGGACCTCGAGGCCACGATCCTTACATTTCTGGACGCAGGTCTCGTCAACGAGGCGCTGGGTCTGATGATGTCGACCTATGGGGAGCGCATCGCGCGCTTCCTGATGCGTCGGGTGGGGCACCGGGCGACGGTGGAGGACCTCACCCAGGAGACGTTCGTGCGGGCGATGCGGGGGCTGCCGCAGTTCCGGGGGGAGTCTCGTGTGCTGACGTGGTTGACCCGGATCGCGCACAACGTGCTGTACTCGGACACGAGCCGGGTGCAGCGGCGCAGGGTGGGGCGGGAGCGGTACGAGGAGGAGCAGCAGGTGCATGCGGTCGCTTCGGCGGGGGACACCGAGGGGAGCGACCGGGCCGATGGTGAGGTGAGGCGAAAGGAGCTGGCGTCGGCGATCTCCGCGTGCTTCGATCGGATGAACGACGTGGTGTGGGAGTTGGCGCTGTTGGTGTGGGTGGAGGACTACTCCTTTGTGGAGGCGGCCGAGATCACCGGGATGCGTGAGGACGCGGTCCGCAAACGCCTGGTGCGGGCGCGGCCGATCCTCCAGCGGTGTCTGGAGCTGCGAGGGGTGGTCGAGGGCGTTTGAGCGGTGGAGTGGTCGAGCGGAAGGCCGCGGTTGGGCGGTGCGTTGTCCAGCCAGGGGGCTTCGAGGTGGGCGCGATGAGGACCTTGTCAAAAAACTGCTCGGAGCACGAGGACTTCCTCGAGCAGCTCGCGTCGGCCGAAGGGCAGCGGGCGCGACTGCCGGAGGCGTCTGCGGGGTGTGAGGTCTGCGAGGCCAACCGGGAGCGTTTCCTGGCGTCGCAGGCGTTGCTGCGCGCGCACGGTCAGGGCGCCGGGGCTTTGTTGTCGGCGGACTGGCAGGCGGAGGTGTGGCTGCGTCTGGGGGCGGAGCTGCAGCCGGCGTCGCGATCGGTCGAGCAGCGCGTCCAGGACGCGGCGAAGATCGTGCGTTTTCCGGGGACGCCGGCCCGTGTGGAGCTGTTGGCCGGGTCCGCTGGCGCGGCCGGGTCCGGTGGCGCGGCTGTGACCGCGGTTGGGTCGGAGCCGGTGGTGGCGCCGCCGAAGCGGGTGGTGCGGCCGTGGCGTTCGGCGCGGGTGATCGCGGCGGCGGCCTCTGTGGCGCTGCTGCTCACGGGAGCGGGGATCGCGGGCTGGCTGGTCCATGGCCAGCACGAGGGAGCGGGCGCGGAGCACGGGGCGATGCCTCGGACGCTGTGGCGCGGCAATCACGCGGTGCAGCCCTCGAATCCGCCGCGTCTGGCGGCGCGGGTGACGCCGCAGGTCAAGCTGAAGGCGTATGCGCTCGGCGAGGACAGGGCCAACGACGATGGCTTCGACTCACTGCGGGACGGGGCGACGATCCCGAGCGGGGCGCGGCTGTCCTTCGACTATGCGACGGAGGCGGTGGGGGGGGAGCTTCAGTACCTGACGGTGGTGGCGGTGGTGCGGAGCCAGGACGCCCAGGCGCGGTCGTTGCCGGAGGGCAAGCAGCTGTTGTGGCTGGTGGAGTCCAGGCCGGTGCAGGACACCGGCGGTCACCTCAACGTGCTGGACGACGAGGACATCCGGGTGGACGCGCCGCCGGGCGAGATGACCATCTACGGGCTCGTCTCCCGTCAGCCGGTGCCATCTCAGGCCATCGAGGACGCGTTCCTGCTGCAGAGCGCTGGACCGGTGGCGTTGCCGGGGGTGGGCGTCGCGCGGCTCGACCTGAAGGTCGCGGCCCGGTAGACCGGGCGCGCTCGGTGAGGCCGGTGCGTTTGGCGCGGTCCGGTGTGGTTTGGTTCTGCAAACTCTTTGGGTGACAGCATGTTGTGCGTGTTGCGCAGGGGCCGTGGCCGACCTCGGGCGGGGCGGTGTGCGCCGTGGCGCCTGATGCGTGGACGCCAGGGAGGCCGCGCAGGCCCACCCGACGGCGTGAGGCGTCGCAAACGTGTCGCGACGACGTGCCTTGCCGACTCAAAACGTGGGCGAACCCAGGGCTTCTGGTGTAGAGTGGAGGGGTGGTGAGCGCTGTAGCTTTCAAACCGCTCAGGGGATGGGTCGACCGCGCAGGCCGCGGGCCTGGTCCTCTGTGGAAGTGTTCCATGACGCTCCTGGCCTCGGAAGGGCGAGATGGCTCCAGGTTCGGTGTTGTTGATCGACTGTGATGCTTCGACTCTGGACGCGCTGACGGCGTTGTTCGAGGGGCGTGGTATGTCGGTGCACATCGCGGGTGACGGTGCGGCCGGGGTGCAGGCGGCGTACCGTCTGCAGCCGACGGTGATCGTGCTGGCGGTGGAGCTGCCGACGGTCAGCGGCTACAGTGTCTGCAAGAAGCTCAAGCGAACGAGCCAGACCGAGGGCATCCCGATCGTGTTGATCTCGTCGACGGCGACGGAGGAGACGTTCGAGCAGCACCGTCGGCTCCGCACGCGGGCGGACTACTATCTTCGCAAGCCGGTGGAGGCCGAGGCGGTCTGGGCGCAGGTGCAGCATCTGTTCGAGGTGGTCGGGCAGGTGGGCGGCGAAGACTCGTTCATGGATGCGTTCGACCTGGAAGGCGCCTTCGATCAGATCCTGGAGGGGGAGGGGCTGGAGAGCGTCGTCTCCCACTCGGGCAGCTGGGATTCGGGGAGCCTGGAAGGAGCGCTGGGGCTGGAGGGAGCGCCGGGCGCCTCGGCCGTGGAGGAGGCTCCGGCCGAGGCGGCAGGGGAGTCGGGCCTGGCGGGAGTGGCGATCCTGCGTCGGACCGGTGACCCGTCGTCGGTGAGCCGGAGCGGCTCCACGGACGGGCGTGCGTCTGCGCCGCCGCCGCCCCTGTCTCGCATCATGCGGCAGCCCGGGTCGAGGTCGGCCGAGGATCGCGCGACGCCGGCCAGCGAGTCGGGGAGCACGCCGGGGCTCCCGGCGTCGCCAGCGGCGGTGATGTATCGCCGCAGGACGGCGGCACCGGAGGGCGAGACGGCACCTCGGTCGCCGATATCGGAGGGCAACGCCGCAGAGCCCGAGGAGATGGCCACGGCGGAGGGTATCGACGCATCCGGCCAGCGTCGCACGCGCGACATTCCGAAGATGGAGCCCGAGCGCGACGGGGCGCTGCAGCAAGCGGCGTCGATGAGTGGCGGTCAGGAGACCGGCACTTCGGTCAGCGTGCGCCAGACCTCGGAGAAGCTCGCGGCGCTCAAGCGACAAGACGGGGACTCGCTCCGCCTTGAGGTCAACATCCTGATCGAGCAGATCGAGCAGCAGGAGAGCGTCACGAAGCAGCTCCAGCGCGCCCTGGACGAGGTGCGCGCCGAGGCGGACGAGTCGCAACGGCGTCAGACCGCGCAGATGCAGCAGCTGGGGCGGACGACGGGGCGTCTGCAGGAGGTGCAATCGGCGCTCGATGCGCGCAACGCCGAGCACGGCGCGCTGCAGGCCGAGGTCGAGCGGCTGCGCGCGGCGCTCGGGGAGCGAGATGCAGCGCTGGCGTCGCGGGAGCGCGAGGCGCAGGTGCGCCAGGGTGAGGTGGCCGAGCTTCAGTCCCAGCTGGAGCGGGCGCGGGCGGGGGATCGGCGAGGTGCTGAGGCGCAGGACGGGCTGCGGGAGGCGCTGGAGGCGATCGAGGGGTTGCACGATGAACTCGAGGCTCGTGCGCGGGCCTGGAGCGAGGAGCGCGAGACGATGACCGAGATACAGCTTCGGCTCTCCGAGCAGGTCGCCTTGCTCGAAGAGGCGTCCGAGCTAGGCCAGATCGAGCTTCAGGAGGCGCTGGAGGCGCTCGCGGCGGCGCACGCCGAGCGGGACGCGCTCCGTGAGCAGCTCGACGCATTCAGGGCGGAGGCCGGGGTGCGTGGGGAGGTCGCAGACGCGCTGCAGACCCGGGCGGACGAGGCCACCGAACGGGCGGCTGCGGTGGCGGCGGAGCTGGAGGGTTCGCAGGAGCGTTCCCACGCTCTGGCTGAGGAGGTCGCCTCGGCGCAGGCGGAGCTGGCGCGGGTTCGGGCGCATCGGTCGCGGATGGACGCGATGCTGGTCCAGACGGGCGAGCGCTATCGGGCGGAGCTGGCGAAGGTGGAGGCGGCGTTCAACGCGCTGTCGACCGCGCACGGGATCGCGCTGGACAACCTCCAGTGGACGCAGGCGCACGTGGAGGTGGTCGAGGAGCGCCTGTTCACGGCCAGCGACGTGCTGGCCCGGATCGGGGTGATGGTCGAGCAGATGACCGGCACGATCCAGGGCCAGACCGACGACCTGAGTCTGCCGGATGGCCCGATGCTCGCGGAGATCCCCGCCGTCGCGCTGCCGGAGCCGGAGCTGCCCGAGCCCTGGGCGGCCGGACAGTGGGCGTCCTGGGAGTCTTCTGAGGGCGGCGGCGCGACGGATGAGTCGCCGGACGGCGACGAGCTGGAGGAGCTGCGACAAGAACTGTCGCAGCCCTTCGGGCACGAGGACGACGACGCCATCTCCTTCGACGAAGGCCCCACATCGTCGTCTGCGGGTGCCGAGCAGGAGGTGGAGCCGCGCGTGGAGGTCGCACCCGTCGCTCGAATGGACGAGGACGCCGCGGAGCTGGAGGAGCTGCGACAAGAACTGTCGCAGCCCTTCGGGGACGACGACGACGCCATCTCCTTCGACGATGAACCTGCGTCGGCGCCTGCGGCACCGGTGGAGGGGACGGAGCCGCCCGCGGAGGACGGTGGGCTCGAGCTGGCGTTGGAGGTCTCGGACGGTCTGGCTGCCGAGGTCCCGGAGTCGGCGACCGGGGCCTCTGAGCTCCCCATTGAGATCGGCTTGTTCCCGAACGCCAGCGGCGAGGGGCAGGACGGCTCGATGGACGACGTCGAGGTGCTCTCGCTGGCGGACGCGCTGGCGGAGGAGGACCTGGCGGGCGGCCCGCCGCCGCCCCCTGGTGTCGAGTCGTTCGACGACGATCCGGACGAGCTGCTCGACATCGTGGCGGACTCGGTGGCGCCGGAGGAGTTCGACCAGGGGGCGGAGCTGCTGGACGCGGTGGAGCTGGAGGAGGTGCGTCCACCTCGGCCCGACGCGACCATCCATGCGCACCCGGGCATGAGCCTCGGCGCCCACCTGCACGAGGACGCGGCGCCGGTGGGTGACCTCGAGGAGCTCGACGCGCTGTTGGACTCGGCCATGGGGCGGGAGGCGCCGGCGCCGATCTCCCAGTTCCACATCCCGCCGCCGGATGAGGGTGAGGACGACGAGGACGCGCTGGAGCTCGCAGGGGACGAGCCGCCTGGGCGCGACGGGTACGCCCTGTTGGAGGACGTCGCCGGGATGAGCGACGAGGGGTTGATGATGTTCGACGACGGGAGCGACGACGAGGAGCTCGAGTTTGTCGTTGAGGCGATGGCGCCGGGCTCGGCGCAGGCGGGGCCGCGGGATGACTCCGAGCTGGAGCTGTTTGCGTTCGACGAGCCGCACAGCGCGGAGGCCGCCCACGGTGAAGGCCGTCCGGTCGCGCCGAAGCCGTCTGACAAGCCGGGGGAGCCCGATCAGGGCAGCTGACGCGGGCGTCCGGTGGCGGGTGGCGAGGCTGTGGCGTGTCAGGCCGGCGGCGCGGTGGAGGCGTCGAGGGCGGCGATGAAGCGGCGGCTCAGCTCCTCGCGGTAGCCCTCCTTGCTCCAGATCGCTTGATCGATGCGGTTGACGAAGCTGCCGATGGGGCCGGATTCGGCGTCGGCGAGGTCGTTCATGGCGTCCTCGGCCCCGGTTTGCTCCTTGCGGGAGACGCCGCGCTTGCGGAACGTGCGGGCGAGGACGCCGGCGGCTTCCTTGACGAGCGCGCGGCTGCCCGCAAAGGTGCGCTTGAGCAGCTGATTGATCGGGCGCGGGTCGATCTCGCGCAGCGCGACGGTCATGGCATCGTTGATGCGGAGGAGCGCGGCGTGGTCGGGGGTGAGGTCGTCTGCGGTGATGCGCCGCTCGTCGATGACGAGCTGGAGCAGGAGGCCCCGGTGCAGGAGCTCCGAGGTGACATCGACGCAGTCCTTGACCGCGAAGAAGTAGAAGACCTTCCTGAAGATCTTCTTGATGGGGTACAAGAAGACGGTGGTGAGGCAGCCTCGCAGGAAGCCGGACTTCCGGTCGACCAACGCGTTGATCTGCGGGTCGCTCAGCGTGATGCCAGCGAGCGCGAACTGGCTTCGGATCATGCGCCGGTGCAGCATGTGGATGGCGAGGTCGTCGATGAACGGCAGCGGGCTGAGCGGGCAGAGGCCCGCGGTCACGGCGTAGAGGAGCACGAGCTGGAACCAGGCGCGGTCCTTCGGCGGCTCGGCGGCGGGCTCGAGCGCGGTCGGTTCGCCGTCATCCGGGGCGGCGTCGGGGGCCGCTTCGGTGGGCGCGTCGGCGGCGGTCTCGGCTTCGGGTGCGGTCTCGGGGGGCAGATCGGTCATGGGCCGTTGAACTCCGGGTGGAGCGCAGAGTGGGTGCGCGAGGATGGACACGGGCGATGAGAGCAGGGAGGACGGCGTGAGTCAACAGCAGGACGGCGAGCGGCAGGGGATGGATGAGGCGTCGCCGCTGCGGCTGATCGCGGTGTTTGCGCTCGGGTGCGGGGCGGGGATGCGCTTTCGAGGGCCGCTGGCACGCCAGGTCACCGACGACATCGCCGGTGCGCTCAGCCGGTTCGGGACGCTGGTGGCTCAGCCGCAGCACCTGATCGCGGTGGGCGACCCCGAGCAGGTGGACCCGACCCTCGAGGAGGGTGTGGAGCTCGATCAGGTCGGCGGCGGTGACTCGCCGCGCCTGAAGTTCATCCTGTTCTCGACGCTGCCCTCGGACTCCATGGTGCGCTCGCTGAGCCGGAGCGCGGGGGCGCGGCTGGCGCTGAGCGGCCGTCTGGTGATCGAGGGCGACAGCGTGGATCTGGCGCTGAATCTGTGGGATGTGGGCCCGCCGAACCTGCTGTGGTGCCGGCTCCTGTACGGCGACCTGGAGACGCTGCCGGAGCTGGTGGCCGACGCGGTGGGGCACCTGGCGCATCGCCTGGAGGACCCGGCGGCCGAGGATCTGGACGCGGCCATCGCGACGGCGCAGCGGTCGATCGGGACCCGGTCGCAGCGGGCGCTGTGGGCCTACGCGTCGGTGACGGAGAAGCTCCGGCGCGCGGCGCTGGACCCGCGCGCGTCGGTCAACGTCCGCGAGGTCACGGCAGGGCTGGTGTCAACGCTCCAGCTCGATCCGGCCTACGAGGCCCCGCGCCTGCTGCTGTTCGAGCAGGCGCTCGACCGTCTTCGAGCGCGCGACGTCGACTACGCGGCGACCCTGGTGACCGAGCTGGGCCGACTGGGCGAGGATCGGCTGGTGTACGGCCTGCTGAAGCTCGAGGCGCTGCTGCTGCTGGGGCGGCGCGACGAGGCGCAGGCGGTCGTGCGGGCTCTCGAAGCCCGGTGGCCAGCGGATGCGCGGGTGGCCGCAGCGCGCGGGCGGCTGTCGGCGTGAGCGGACGAGGCCGCAGCGGCGGGTGGCGCCGATGACGACACAGCCCGCGCCACGCGCCGAGGCCGGCGCGATCGAGGTGTTCACGATCGAGGGGCTCGGCTATGGGGGGGAGGGGTACGCCTGTCCCGAGCCAGGCCGGTTCGTCTCCATCCCGCACACGCTGCCCGGCGACGTCGTGGAGGTCGAGCTCGGCGAGTTCCGGCGAGGACGTGCGTTCGGGGAGGTGCGTCGCTGGGTGAGCCGGGTGGCGTCGCACAGCGACCCGGGCTGTGCGGCCTATGCGTGGTGCAGCGGGTGCGCGCTGCGGCATGTGTCCGAGGCGCAGGAGCGGGCGTTCAAGCTGGGAGAGGCGCGGTCGATCCTGACGCGGTACGGCCCGGAGGTGGGCGAGGCGGTACCGCTCGGCTGGATTGGCCTGGACGGGCGGGATGGTCATCGGCACCGGGGCCGGTTCGCGGTGTCGGTGTCCGACGGGCGGGTGCGGCTCGGGCTGTCGTCGATCGGGCTGGACCGTGCGGTGGTGGACCTTCGTCGTTGTCCGGCCCAGGCCCCCGTGTTCCTCGAGACGCTCGGCGCCGTCGCGGCCCGGCTGGACGCCCGTCCGGACCTGGCGGCGGCGGCCCGCGCGGTCGAGATCCGGACGACACGTGAGGGCGCGGTGGCCGTCGTGGTCGACGTGGAGGGTGACGCTGCGCCGCTGGCCGCGCTGCTCGACCGCGCCGTGCTACCGCCGGCGGCGCTCGAGGTTCGGACGGTGGAGTCCGGCTCGGCGTCGGGGCCAGACCTTCCGATGCGGCTGCGGCGCCGGGCCGCCCCCGAGGTGTCCATCGACGTGCCCTGGGAGAGCTGGGTGCACGCCACGCCGGCCATCGCCGAGGCGCTGGTGGACCACGTCTGCGCCAGCCTCGGCCCGGTCACCGGCGTCCTCGACCTGTGCTCAGGGGTCGGCACCCTCAGCGTCCGGCTCGCCGAGCAAGCCGCCCACGTCTTGTCCGTGGACGCTGATCACCACGGTCTGCGCGCGTTGGCGGCCGCAGCGGCCGCCGCAGGCATGACCCACCTCGACGTCCGGGCCGGTCGCCTGGCGACCATCCTGCGCAGGCTTCGCGCCGAGGGCGCCGGCCCGTTCGAGGCGGCGACGATCAACCCTATGCGCCGGCCGCTCGGCTTCGAGTCGTTTGCCGATCTGCCGCACCTTGGCGTGGAACGCATCATCTACCTGGGACCTGCCCCGGTCTCTGCGGCCCGCGATGCGGCGGCGCTGGCGCGTCTGGGCTATGGGCTCGACCAGGCGTGGGTGGTGAACCTGCACCCGTCGACCGCGCAGTTCATGTTGGTCCTGCACCTCTCTCGGCGGCAAACTTCCGGTGACGGATCAACACCTCATGCGTAACCACTTGTCTTTTCTATACTTTTTGCAATCGGAGGCGCTCTCATGAAGATCTACACCAAGACCGGGGACGACGGCACGACGGGCCTGTTCGGCGGCGACCGCGTCAGCAAGTCCGACCTGCGCGTCGAGGCCTACGGAACGGTCGACGAGCTGAACTCGCTGCTCGGCGTGGCGCGGGCCCTGACCGAGGACGACCTGCTCGACGCGATCCTGGACGAGCTGCAGAACGATCTCTTCGTCGTCGGCGCGGACCTGGCGACCCCCATCCGCCCAGACGGCGACAAGCCGCACGCCCAACGCCTGCCCGCCACCGCGATCGGTCGCCTCGAGCAGCACATCGACGCCTGCGAAGAGGACCTGCCCCCCCTCCGCAACTTCATCCTGCCCGGCGGCGCGCCCACAGCCGCGCAGCTCCACCTGGCGCGCACGGTGTGCCGTCGCGCGGAGCGTCTCGTCGTGCGCGTCGCCACGACCTCGCCGCTGACGAGCACAGTGCTGCCATACCTCAATCGTCTCAGTGACTTACTGTTTGTGCTGGGGAGGTGGGCGAACCATCGGGCGGGGGAGTCAGAGACGGCGTGGAAGCCGTAGGGGGCCTGCCCTCACCCCCCGGCCCCCTCTCCCGTATGACGGGAGAGGGGGAGGCCCTCACCCCCCAGCCCCCTCTCCCCTATGAGGGTAGAGGGGGGGTAGAACAGGGTTTTTGCTTATATAGCAACAGGTTACTGTCCGGCTCCCCCTCTCCCCGTCGAGGGGAGAGGGGGTTGGGGGGTGAGGGCCTCCCCCTCTCCCGTCATACGGGAGAGGGGGCTGGGGGGTGAGGGCCTCCCCCTCTCCCGTCATACGGGAGAG
>Ga0100377_1000169_pt1 | contig 51795 bp, 37 predicted proteins | sample CryGeymeta201501_FD_83664 | JGI IMG/M metagenome (GOLD analysis project Ga0100377, IMG submission 83664) | Groundwater microbial communities from Crystal Geyser aquifers in Utah, USA - Crystal Geyser metaG 2015-01 | ecosystem: Environmental > Aquatic > Deep subsurface > Groundwater | place: USA... | reverse complement strand
CTGCCCCCAGGTGTGTCTTCTGCTCGGTGATGGGCCTCTGGGCCCACTCCCTCCCATCAGACGCCACCTGGAGACAGAATCTACGTCGGATCCATCGGCATCTATTTTCCGAATGGCTTCTGACCAGGGGACGTGTGCGCCAGGGGGAGCGCATGGGTCTCGAAGGTCGATGGTGGCGCGCGGTCGCGCTGTGGGGGACGATCGCCGCGGCGATGGGTGGGGCAGGGTGCTCGGACGAGACCGGGGGGGGCCCTGCGGTCGCCGGGGGCTGCGTGACCGAGGGGGACTGCGCGACCGGGGAGGTGTGCGTGGGCGGGCGGTGCGGTCCGGCGTATGGTTCAGGGGGAGATGTGGGCGTGGTGCCGGACGCCGAGCCGGACAGCGGCGGCGCGCTGAACAACACGGAGGGCACGAACAACGGGGCGGACCCGTGTACCTCAGCGGTCGAGGTGTGCAACGGCGAGGACGACGACTGCGACGGCGCGGTCGATGAGGACGTGACCAACGGGTGCGGGGGCTGCGGCGCGCTGACCGGGGCGCCTGGGGCGGCCTGCGGCGAGTGCGGGGACGGGGTCCTGGCGTGCGATGGGCTGGACGCCGTGGTGTGTCAGGGGGCGGGTGCGGCCTTGAACGCGTGCGGGGGGTGCGGGGCGCTGGCAGGGGAGCCGGGGCAGGCGTGCGGGGACTGCGGGCAGCTCGGGTGTGTGGGGCGGGAGTCGCTCAGGTGCGACGATCCGGGGCTGAACGGGTGCGGGGGATGCGGGGCGTTGGATGGAGCGCCGGGAGAGGCCTGCGGGGCGTGCGGCGCGTGGACGTGTGAGGCCAGGGCGGCGCGGTGCGACGATCCGGGGGCGGAGCTGTGCCAGGTGCGCCGGTTCATCGCGATGGGGGACACGGGGGAGGGGAACGAGACGCAGTATCGCGTCTCGGTGAGCGCGCAGGGCCGGTGCGACGCGCTCGGTGGGTGCGACGGCTTCCTGATGCTCGGGGACAACATCTACGACACGGGCGCCTCCAGCCCGACCGATGTGCAGTTCGATGAGAAGATCGACCGGCCGTATCAGAACCTGCGACAGGGACCGCCTCCGGCCGGCGACGCCCCGGACGACCGGCCGCGGATGCCGATCTACGTGGCGTTGGGCAATCACGACCTCGGCGGCGCGGGGCTGAACAGCGCGCAGGTGGCGTATTACCTGGAGTACGCCCAGAGCCACCCGTGGTTCGTGTACCCGGACGAGTTCTGGGACCGGCGCATCGGCAACGTGCACTTGATCTCGATCCACACCAACCCGATGGCGTACCTGGGCACGCTGACGGCGCCCCAGGGCGACCTGGTGCAGCAGGTGGTGGGCAGCTCGCCGGCGATCTGGACGGTCGTCTTCGGCCACCACCCCTACCGCTCGAACGGGCAGCATGGCAACGCGGGCAGCTATGAGGGTATACCGGGGGATCTTTTCTTCCTGGGTGGAGATCTGCGTAAATGGGTGGACGCCTACGTGTGCAATCAAGTCGACTTCTATGTGTCGGGGCATGAGCACAACCGGCAGTGGATGCAGTCGGTGCCGTTGATCCCGTCGTGGCCGCCGTCGGTGGCGGACGAGGACAAGGCGGAGTGCGGGACACACTTCGCGGTCAGCGGCGCGGGGGCCAAGACCACGGCGTTGCAGGATCGGGGCAACGCCCTGGCCTTCGCCGAGGAGACGCCGGGCTTCCTCATCATGGAGTTCCACCACGACCATGCGCGCATGGAGTTCTGCGATCAGGACGGGCAGGTGCAGTTCGAGCGGGTGTTCCCGCGGTGAGGCTGCCGATCAGTCGTCGAGGCCGAGGGCCGCGCGGCGCTCCTCGAGGTAGGCCCGCTCAGCGTCGTTCATGACGTGATCCGCCATGGCGAGGCCCTGCAGGCGACGGAAGACCGCCTTGCGGCTCTGGTGCCCCTCCAGGGTCCGCACCAGCTCGCCGAACCAGGCGTCCATGCCGGAGAGAGAGTCGATGTTGGCGGGGATGGCCGCCTCGAGGTGGGCGAAGTCGCGGGCGGCAAGGTGTCCCTGGGCGCGCAGAAAGGCCAGCAGCCGCTGAGGGGACGGCGCTGGCGTGGCCCGGCCAGCTGCGCCGAGGTAGATCAGGTCCCAGAAGCCTCGCGTGTCGGTGACGATGGCCGCACGGTCGAAGTCGGCGTCCACCGCGAGCGCATCCTCGATCAACACGCGGAAGCCGAGACCGTCGTAGCGGACCTCGGAGGCCGAGATGGCGCCGAGCCCGAGGCCGCTGGCGTGGGTGGCGGCGAGCGCGAACAGCAGCGCCTCGGCGGCGTCGAGCAGGGTCGGGAGGTCGAGCGCGCCGCGCTCGGCGACGAACTCCTCGAAGCGGACCGCGGTGATGGCCTCGAGCACGACCGCGTGCTGGTGCTCGTCGTAGCGGGAGACGTCCTGGAACGCTGGCCGCTCGGGGCTGGCGAGGGTGTCGAGGCGGGCGACGAGCTGCGTCGGGAGCGCGCCGTCGTCGCCGAGGGGCAGCAGGCGCACGTCACGCCCAAGCAGTGTGTCGTGCGCCGAGACCGGCCGGAACGCCTCGACCTCGCCGCGGACGACGAAGCGCGGACCACCCGACGGTGCGGCGATGGGCGCGGCCTCGACGCGCCGGGCCACCTGCCGCTGACCGACCTGGGGCCAGGGCAGGGCCAGCAGCTCCCGGCGGAACTGCTCGTGGTTCCGGTGACGGCCCTGCGGCTCGGGGGCCAGCGCCCTGGCGAAGAAGGCGGCGAAGGCGGCGGGCCAATCGGCGAGCCCGTCGGCGGCGCGGCCCATGGCCGGGGGCTGGCCAACGAGGGCGCGGTACAGGACGGCCGCCAGGGCATAGAGGTCGGCGCTGAAGTCGCCCTGGCGGCCGATGTTGAGCTCCGGGGCGCGGTAGGCGAACGCGGATTCAGGGCCGCCGGTCTGGGTGGCCATGCGGCGCTCGATGTGGTGCATGCCCCAGTCGTCCACACGGCAGACGTCGCCCACGGCGATGAGCAGGGCGCGCGCGGTGAGGGAGCCGTGGAGCGTGCCGCGCTGGTGGGCCTCCCGGAGGGTCTCCAGGGCCTGCACGGCGAACGAGCGGCACCGCAGCGCCGTCGGCGGGGAGGGCGACTCCAGCAGGTCCAGCAGGGTCGCGCCGTCCACGTGCTCGGTGGCGACGAACCCGGCCTCGGGGTTGATCTCGAGGATGCGCACGGCGCCGGAGATGGGCGGGGTGCGCAGGCGGCCGATCTCCTCATAGAAGTCGGTGTTGTCCTCGGCGGTACCGGGTAAAAAGCGCAGAACCACCGGCTGATCCCGCAGGAGGTCGCGCCCGAGGTAGGCCACGCCGAGCCGCTCGGGCAGCGGCCGCTCGACCCGGTACCGGCCCTGCAGGTCGGCGCCGGCGCTGCCCGCCTCGTCGGCGCCGGCGTGCAGCAGCTCCTCCTCGAACGGCCGCATGAAGTCGTCCGGGTCGATCGTCCGCGACAGCCCGAGCTTGGCGAGGGCGTGGCGGCCGGCCTCGAGCAGATCGAGCTTGAAAAACGAGTAGCCGATGCGACGCGTGGCCTCGTCGGCGGTCTTGACGTCGGACAGGGCGCGGCTGAGCAGGGGGATGGCCTCTCGGTGCCGGCCGAACCGCTGCAGCACTCGCCCCAGCCCGAGGTTCGAGGTGGGGTCGTCCAGCCGGCCGCGCAGGAACGCCTCGTAGGCCTCCCCGGCCTTGCGGAAGCTGCCGACGCGCTCGAACAGCTTGCCTGCCCGTCCGTAGGAGCCAGCCTCGACATAGAGCCGGGCGCCCTGGGCGAGGTTGCCGATGGACTCGGCCAGTTCGGCGGCCTGCAGGAAGTAGCTGCGCTGCTCGAACAGCTTGAGCGCAGCGGGGATGTCGTCGCTGAGCTCGGCCATGAGGCGCCGCCGGACCGACTCGGCCTGCTCCAGGTGGTTCCCGCGCAAGAACAGGTCGATGGCGCCGATGTGATCGCCCTGGGCCTCGGCCAATCGGCCGGCCGCGGCGTAGTCGAACAGCCGCGTGTAAAGGTCCTGGGCGCGGGCGAGCATCCCACGCTCTTCGCATAAAACGGCGGCGTGGCGGTAGTCCCCGCTGTCGACGGCGGCCTGGATGGGGTCGGCCATGATTGCTCAGCTCGCGATGACAGGCCGCAGACGGGCCTTGATCTCGTCGGGCTCGTTGCTCAGTCGGCTCTGGAAGATGGCCCGCCACTCGGCGTTGAGCATCCGGCGCAGGACGTCCGCGGTGGTCTTCCAGAGCTCGTCGCTGTGGTTCTCCAGCTCGGCCTTGAGAAGCCCCCAGAGGTACTCGGCGGCCTCGAAGGTGCCGAGCTGGCCGAGCGTCTCGACGAGCACGCGGCGCGTCTCGGGGCGGGTGTGGTCCTGGCACAGCCGCACGAGGTGATCGTAGGCCTCGGGGTAGGAGTGGGACTTGATCGCCTCGAGAGCCGCGGCCCGGACGGTCTCGTCCTTGTCGACCAGGCCGAGCTCGAGGAGGATGAAGCCCTTGGGGTGGCCCATGCGCCCGGCCGAGGTCATGACCTCGGCGCGCACGGCGACGTGAGGGCTCTCGACGAGGCGTCGGAGGGTCTTGTAGGCGACGCTGTACCGCAGGCCGCCCATGGCCTGTGCGATCTCGCGCAGGAGCTCGGGGTCGTCCGCGGCGTTCTTCTCACGCAGGTCGAGGTGATAGAGGATGAGGTTGAGGGCGTGGCGTCGGGCGACGTCACCGAACTCGAGGTTCCAGACGATGTTGGTGAGCACGGCCATGGGCTCGTCGCCGGCCTCCCAGTCGAGCAGCTCATCACGCCAGACGCGGGGGAGCTCGGGGGCGGTGAGCAGGAGGCGGCTCGGGGGGTAGACCTCGGGGGGCTGGCGCTGGAGCGTGCGCGTCTCGGCGGCGATGCGCTTGTACCGGTCGATGCGCTCCTCCTCGAGCTCGAGGGTGGCCAGGGCGCGGTAGCACCGCTCGACGGCGCCGATGTCGCCCATCTGGTTGAAGGCGTCGATCGCGGCGAGGTAGGCGTTCTCGGCCAGCTCGAGGAAGTTGCCGGCTTCGCGGGTGTGGCCGGCGACGCGCATGTAGGCCTCGGCGGCCTGCTTCAGGTAGAAGGTCTGGTACATGGTGCCGGTGCGGACGGCGTAGTCGGCGGCCTCGCGGTGGAGCGTCGCGACGGCGTGGTTTTCGCCCAGGTTTTCGCCGTGCTCACAGATCGCCGCGTAGTAGCGGAAGACCCGGTACGTCTGCCCCTGCTCCCGCAGGATGCGGATGGCGTTGCAGTAGCCCTCGGCGATGTTCTCGAACGACTGCTCGGACTGCCCGATCAGGCACAGGACGTGGTAGGCGCCGAGCGCCTCGTCGAGGAAACCGTAGCCCTTCCACTCATCGGCCAGCCCCTCGACGATCTGGATGGCCTCGATGAACAGCTCCCGCGAGCGCGGCACGAGCCCGAGCTGCCGGCAGGCCAGCGCCAGGTTCACCGTGGCGAGCGCGAAGGCGTAGGGGTGCTCCAGCGCGTTGATGTGCCCTCGGGCCGTCTCCCACGCCTCCATCGCGCCCTTCCAGTCCCCCGTCCGCTCGAGGTTGATGGCGGCCCGCACAAACCGCTTCTCCGACCGGAACAGGGCGGCCGCGCGTCCATAGTCACCCCGCACCTCCTCACACAGGGCCAGATCCAGCGTGCTGTTGGCCCGCTGGAAGCTGTCGAAGGCCATGTCGAAATAGTGGAGATAGAGGTAGATATATCCGGCGGGGATCGGATTGTTCGTGTTCTTGTACGAGTCGGCCAGGCCCCGAAGCCAGTCGTCGTATTCGAAGTCGACGACGTAGGTGTACCGCAGCAGGTTCCGGAATAGCGGGATCGCCGTGTCGTAGCGCCGGCTGCCGACCATGCTCAGGGCTTGTTGCGCTTTGGCCTGGTACTCCATCGGTCCCGTGGGCTCCTCGGGGCGGGGCGCGGATCGCCGCGGCCGATCGGCCGGGCGTCCCGCACTCTACCCCACCCGCCGGCTGGAGGGAAAGGGGCTCGGTGTGGGCCAGCCGGGGCCGATCGGCGTCGCGGCCCTCAGAACACAAAGATCCGGTCGAAGCTCAGCTCGGCGCCGAGGATGAGGCTGGTGCCGATCCGGTCGGTCGGGGCAACCTTGCCGCGGAACACGTACGCGTCGGCGAACAGCGCGAAGGCGAGCCGCTCGAACAGCGGGAGGCCAAGGGCAGGCCGGACGTGCACGACGAGCCCGAGGTCGTCGTCCGTGTCGCCGCTGTCGGGCAGGAAGGCCAGGAGCCCGGCGGCCGTCTTGAGCACCAGCGGGCCGAGGTCCACCGCGAGCGTCGCGACGAGCTCACCGCCGAACTCGAGGGGGGCGTCGCGGTTGGCGAGGTCGAGCTCGGCCAGGGCGCCGACGCGAAGCTCCTGGACGGCGCCGTGGGGCGTCATGGTCAGGCCGAGCGTGCCGCGGAGGTTGTTTTGACGCGCGTCGGCGCCGTCTATGCGGGTGAACTCCGAGTCCCACGACGCGCTGAGGAAGGGCAGCAGGGGCGCCGAGGCGCCGAGCCACTCGAGCTGTAGCGCGTTGAGGCGCAGCTCGACCGCCGCGGTGAGGTCATCGGCCAGCTCGGTCGTCTCGTCGCCGACGCGCAGCTCGCCGTAGGCAGCCCTCAGGCGGGCCTCGGCGGCCAGGGTCTCGCTGTCGCGGATGAGGGACAGGTCGAGGCGCTGATCCACGCTCAGGTTGTCCGGCGTGGCGATGCGGGTGTCCGGGATCTTCGCGAAGGCCGTCCGGCCTCCGGTGGTCGAGTTGTTCGACAGCGCCAGGTGGGCGTCGCGGACCCACAAGGACCACTCGGGCGGCGGGGCGTGCTGATCCGCGAGCAGGTCGGCGATCCGATGGCCGTAGGGGCTGTACGGGTCCACCGCGTCGGCCTCGGGCGCAAGGGTGTCCCGGAGCTGCTCCAGGCCGGAGCGCACGGCGACCTTCAGGGGCATGGCTGCGCCCGAGCCACACACGAGCGCCCAGCCGTCCTCGACGCATCCCTGCTCAGACGGCAGGGGCGCAAGGAGGTCGCGCAGCGGCGGAAGTGAGGCGAGGCGAGGGGTCGTGACAAGGGTGTAGGTGCGCGCCGGCTGGATCGGCCGACCGCCGATCTTGCGGGTGGTCCGATCGATCCCGCTCGTCGAGACCCCGTCCATGGTGCTCAGCGCCGCCACCACGGCATCGGCCTTGTCGCCCGTCAGTCGGTAGCGCACGAGCGTCTCGGGCGTGGCCAGGTAGCTCAGCACGAAGATCAACCGCGTCGCGCCGCCGACCTGCACGGGAAATGGCAGATCCCTCACCGCGACCAGATCCGCGTCCGTCCGATCCCGCACCACGTTCGCCACCAGCTGCCGCCACATGGGAGCGGTGAGTCGGGCGCCGTCGGTGTCCACCCGCGCACGCACGGCGTCGAGGGTGTGCGCGCCGCTCCACGGTGGCTCCGTCCGCAGCTTCGCCAGCAGCGCGTCCGACCCGCGGATGAGCGCCGTCAGGTCGGGGATGACCACCCGATCGGTGTCCTCGTATACGGCATGTCGCACCGCCATGACCTTCCGTGTCCACGCCGGCACCTCCTGCCGCTCCGCCGTCACGTTGAGCGCCTCCACCGTCGCGCTCCTCGCCCTCGCCTCCGCTCCCTCGGTGAACTCCACGTCCATCACGGCGACCTCGCCGCCATGCCCCCGATGCTGCACGAAGGGCTCTCGTCCCACCCCCGCGCGCCCCACCCGCGCGTCCAGCCCGTCGAACCGCGCCCGGCGGTCGGCGAACCGCTGCCGCCGGAAGTCGCCGAAGATCGCGTCGAAGCCGTCGAACTGCGACTCGCCGTCCAGCCCCGCGATCAGCTCGGGGCCGGCGGTGCTCAGCAGGATCACCAGGTCTGGCTCCCGGCCGACCTCCGCGGCGATCCGGCCGCGCATCCCCGCCAGCGCCTCGGCCGGATCGCCGATCCTCAGCGCCGCGCGTTGCTCGGCCGGGAGCTGGGTCACGATCGCCGGATCGATCACCGCGGTCACCGCCACCACGAGGTCGCCGCGCCGCAGCAGCACCCACGGAGGCAGCACCGTCGCCCCCTTCGGGTCCAGCAGGTTCGCCGCCACCAGCGCGATCCCGTGCGCCTTCGCCTTCGTCCGCAGCACCTCGAGGGGCTCCAGCAGCTCCTGCTCGCCGGGTGCGAGCACGTCGAGGCCCTCAGCCTGCAAGGCGTCCCAGTCGTTCGGACGGTGGAGCGACAGGCTCTGCTCCCGCACGTAGCTGTAGCCGTCCAGCGCGCCTCCCGCGTCGAGCACGATGTGGGGAACGCCGTCGCGGTCGGCCTCGGCGGTCTTGTCGCGCACCAGCCCCAGGCGGCGTGAGCCCTCGCCCCAGGCGCGGGCGACCTGCACGACGGTCGCCGTGGCCTCGCGCCCCGGCAGCGTCAACCGCGTGATCGCGCACAGGCTCAGCTCATAGTCCACCAGCTCCGCGCTCAGCTCGAACGTCTGCCGGTCGGCCGGGACCAGCGCCAGCACGGTCTGCCCGGTGGCGTTGCGCACCTCGACCGCCCGATAGGCGACCTCCTTCGCCGCTGCCACGAACCGGAGGTCGGTCTGCGCCCGCAGCAGCGCCGGGAGCTCCTGGTCGGGCTCGAGCTGGACCAGCAGCTCCGTCGGGCTGACCAGCCCCCGCAGCAGCCCCTCCCGTGGCCGCTGCTCGAACGGCGGCGCGTCCAGGAACCGCCCCATGGCGGAGCTCCCGAGCCCCTGCCCATCGAGGCGCACGAGCACCACCCCCCGGTCATGAACGCTCCCGAGCCCCGTGTAGACGTCCTCCGTCGACCCGCCCGCCGTCCGCGCGAAGCGCGCCACGTCGCCGCCGAGCTTGAGCGTCATCGACCAGCTCGAGATGCCGCCGGTTTCACCGGTCACCACGACGCGCAAGCGCCTCGCGGCGGACCTGACGGCTGGCTCGCCTTCGCTCGGTGAAGGTGGGGTGGACCCGGACGACGTGGCGTCCTGGGCGAACGCGCCCGGCGGCGCCAGGGTCGAACCCACGATCACCGCGCCGAGCGCGACGATGAGCAGGCCAGCCGAGCACGGCCGGGCGGCGAGTCGACGCGGCGCAGCCTGCGCCCGTCGAGGCAGATGTGGGGGAGCCATGGCAGGTCCGGGCTTGCGCCTCAGAAGCCATCCGGAAAATAGATGCCGATGGATCCGACGTAGATTCTGTCTCCAGGTGGCGGCTGATGGGAGGGAGTGGGCCCAAAGGCCCATGACCGAGCAGAAGACACGCCTGGGGACGGAAAATACGAGGAAACAAGGCATATATTTTTCGAACGGCTTCTCAGTCGTTGCCGATCTCCTCGGCCACCCAGTCGGTGGCGCCGGTGTCGTCGAAGTTGGCCGTGAAACGACGGTGGGAGACCAGCCCGAGCTGACGCTCATTGGCATGGACGAGGTAGACGATCGCGGTCGTCTTCGGCCGCAGGTCCGGCACGCGGATCGTCGCCGCGGCGCCGTTCAGCTCGATGTGCACGGTGTAGTCACCGGGACGGATGCCCGTCACCACGATGTGCCGCGCCTCGATCGTCAGCTCCTCGCCGCTCCGGGTCTCGACGTCCGCCTCGGTGATGGGCTCGTCGAGAATGGCGATGAAGACCGACGTCGTGCCCTGGTCGCTCACCCGGATGATGGCGGACAGGCGCTCAGAGTCCTCGGCGCAGCTGGTCAACAGCGTCGCGAGGGCGGCGAGCACGGCCAGCAGCAGCCAGGGTGAACGGGAGGGATGTGCGATCGTTGCCATCGGGACGGGCTCCTTCGCGGGTCTCTCGGCGCGAGAGACCTGACGATGGTGGCGCAGCCGGAGAGTTTTCGCAAGCCGCACCGCCTGCGGGCCGTCCACCGGTCGCGTCCAACGATTCGCGTCACGCCCCGATCGCTGGCACACTCCAGGGAGGCAGTGTTCCTCCTCCCCCCACCGAGGCCGCGATGCGCTCGCTCTCCCCGAACCTCGCAATCAGCACCATCCGGGCGCTCCTGCCCGCGCTGCCGGAGGTGCGCCGCTTCGCTGCCTCGCTGGCCCGCCCCCTCCACCCGGTGGTGGCCGAGTACCTGGCCAGCCACTGCGTCGGCTGGGACTGGCCGGTCGCGCGATGGTTCGAACGCATCGACCTCGACACCATCGACCCCCACGTCGATGTAACGATGGAGCCCGGCGAGGTGATCGAGGTGCTCGACTGGTCGGCGGTGCGGGTGCGGTGGAGGCCGTGTGGGGCGACGGGGGTGCAGCTCCTCGAGCCTGTGCGCACTCCCGTGCTCGACGCGCTCGCCGCGATCGACGCCGTCACGTTCGGTCAGCTCGGCTGCGACCTGCGCTCGGCGGGCCTCCTCGGCGCGGACCTCCATGCCCTCGTCGTGGCCCACCGCGCCACCTCGCCGGCCTCCCAGGCCCAGGCCCGGGCGCTGGCGTCGTGGTGCGCAAAGGTCCACCGGCGGTGAGCGGCTAAGGGCTCGTCCAAGAATAAGTGAGCCATCTGTGACGGTTCTTCTCCGCCCAGCCTGCGTCGCTTCGACCTCGACGTGGCGGTGCCACGCCTTCGGTCTCGCTCCTTGTCTGAACGAAGAATCCCTCGTCACAACGGTCCAGACAGTTTTTCGGGCCATCATGCCCGGTGACTTCGAGGTCGACAGTGACGGGATCGAGTTTGAGCCATGTTGGCGTGGCTGCTGAGCTGTACTTTATTCGACCCCGTCATACCGGGGCCCGTCATGGTGGCGTCCGGCGCCTGGAAAAACTGTCCGGACCATTGTCGTCACAGATGACCCACTTATTCTCGGACGAGCCCTAAGGATTGATCTGCGACAGGATGTCCCGGGCGGCCTGGGAGCGCTGCCGCGTGTTCGTCAGGCTCTCCTCACGCACGACCTGGTACTTGTTCAGGTGGCTGACGTAGCTCAGATCGAGCCGCTCGCCGGGCAGGATGTAGATCCCGAACAGGTACACGATCTCCCGCAGCCGCATCACCAGGTCCTCGGGCAGGTGGCACTGCCCGTGGGTGAAGAAGTACAGGATGATCTCCTTGTGCTCGGCCTCGCGCAGCCGCCGGCAGTGCTGGAGCACCTCCTCGAACACCTTGCGGTAGTTGCGGCCACGCTCCGAGCGGAACGACAGCAGATACGGCACCGAGTGGGCGTCCACCCCGACCTTCACCGCCTCGTACAGACGCGAATCGAAAAACCGGAAGATCGGACGCTCCTGCTGGATGATCAACTTCTTGATCATCGCCAGCGCCACGCCGCGCGCGAACACCGTCCGGCGGCCGCGCATCGAGGCCGAGGCGTCGATGAGCAGGTAGTGGATCTTCTGTTCTTCCTCTCTCGCTCGCTCGCGCGCGTAATAATACAGCTCTTTATCCGCAAACTTCTGGAGGAACACCTCCTCGTCGTAGGCGAACTCGGACAGGATCAGGTTGTCCAGCATCCCCAGCCGCTCGATGCCGTCGAAGCCGTCCATCGAGAACGTCTGGGCGTCCTTGAGCTTCTTCGTCTCCAACACCGAGGGGATGATCTGGAGGCTGAAGTTCACGATGTCGTTGACCATCGGCATCGTGAACAGGCCCATCAGGTCCACGAGCTCCAGCGGCGTGTTGCCGAACTGGTTGCCCCCGAACATCCCGAGCAGGCGCAGCGTGTCGAGGTCGATCTGCTCGACCGCGTGGCGGACCTGCATGGACAGGCCGAGCAGGGTGTTGAAGAAACGGTAATAATACTGCCAGTCGTCGTTGGACAGCGCGTGGCGGCCGTACGCAAATTCGTACTCGTCGCCCGACAGCGGCATCTGCTCGCGCAGGTACGCCTGCTTGCGCGCCTCCGGCCAGTCCCGGTGCACCAGCATCAGCACCTTGGCCAGCAGCACCGCGATGATGTCGTCCGACAGACGCCACGACCGCGCCCGCCGCACCACCTCCGACTGCGACAGCTTGCCGATCAGCTCGGCGTAGTCCTCCAGCCTGGCGGCGAAGTCCGCGTGCACCCCCGCCTTGCTCAGCGCCGCCGCGTCCACCCCGATCTCGCCCACGTCGCTGCTGTCGTAGCTGAACAGCACGCCGAAGTCGTGCACGATCACATACGGCAGGTGCAGACCGAGCCGGTGCAGCAGGTTGTGCCAGGTCGCCGCCCGCAGCCGCACCAGCGTGTTCTGGGTCGGCACCACGCGCAGAGCGAGGCCGGCGAGCTGGGTCTCGAAGTACATCAGGGCCGCCTCAGACGAACTTGCTCGACTCGAACAGTGACTGAAGCATCCGGTCGACGCGCTGCTGGATCTCCTGCGCCGCCGGTGAGTTGATGTGCCCGAGCGCCGTCTTGATGTCGTTCAGGTTCTTGAGCTGGCTGAACAGCTGGATGTCGCTCAGCTGCTCCCCGCTCGCCAGCACCTCCTCGATCAGACGCACCTCGTGGATCAGGTCCTCCAGGCTCGCCCCAGGGCCGCTCTTGCGGGCCACCTGCGGGTTCGCCTGGTAGAACCGGTCCAGCACCGGATCGATGATGTCCTTGAGGATCTCCCGCTGATCAAGGTTGTTCCAGATGTGCTTCAGCACAAAGAAGTCCGACTCGTCTGCCGTCGTCCGACCATCGAAGATCGCCGAACCTGCGAACAGCTTCAGCAGCTTGATCACGCGCCGATCCGAGATGCTGATGCCCTCGTTCCGGATCTGGAACACCAGCGCCTTGTAACGCGAGATGAACTCGGGAGAAAAGTTCAAGTATCTCGGTAGGTTGGCGTGAATCTGGTGAAGCGTCGCGCTGGACAGGACCGGCTCGGCCGCCTTCGTCTGCGCGTTCAGCCTCGCCGTCTCGTACGCGATGCCCTTCTCGATGAGACCGTGGAAGTGGTAGCTGTCCAGGTTATCGCTGTATACGCGCAGCAGGAAGCGGTCGTAGATCGCCTCCAGCGCGTCGTCCGCTGGCACCTCATTGCTCGCACCGTACAGGCTCAGCAGCGGCACCTGCATGATCGTCGAGCCGTTGGCGAACCGACGCTCGTTCAGGATCGTCAGGAGCGAGTTCAAGATCGCGCTGTTGGACTTGAACACCTCGTCCAGAAACACGATCTCGCTCGTCGGCAACATGCGCTCCGTCCGGCGCTGGTAGGTGCCCTCGCGGAACACGCGGATGTCCACCGGGCCGAACAGCTCGTTCGGCTCGGTGAACCGCGTCAGCAGATACTCGAAGTAGGCCGCGTCGATCAGCCGCGCGAACATGCGGATGATCGCGCTCTTGGCCGTCCCGGGCGGGCCGATGAGCACCATGTGCTCGCCCGCCAGCGCGCTGATGATCAGCAGCCGTATGACCTCCTCCTTGTGGAGGAAGTGCCCGTTCATCATCGTGGCGACCTGGCGAAACCGGGCCATGGTCTGCTGCATGGCGACCCCTCAGTCCTGGCGTTTGCGCTTGTGTTTTCCCATCAAGCGGTGAAAAAATCCCTCACCGCGCACCTTGGACAGCATGACGTCCACGCCGTCGGCGATCACCTGCGCGTTCGTCGCGCCGATGCGCGAATCGACGATCTCGCCGTTGTGCACGAACAAGAGCGTCGGCAGCGCCCGCACCTGGAACGCCGCGCCGAGGCTCGGGTGCGCCTCGGTGTTCACCTTGAAGAACTGCACCGGCTCGTCGGCGTACTCGGTGGCGACCGCCTCGAAGTGCGGCGCCATCGCGCGGCAGGGGCCGCACCACGGCGCCCAGAAGTCGATGACGGCGCTGCCGCCGTCCGGTTGCATCAGCGCGTCGACCGCCTTTTCGGTCGTCAGCTCGGTGTAGGGCTTCTTGTCGGGACTGGCCATGTCGGAGGCTCCGTGTCGTTGCAAGAGAGACGCGCCACGCGACGGCCTGACGGTGGCCCCGTCGTCCGCAGCCCGCTGGCTGCACGGCCGAAGTCGCCTGGAGTATAGTGACGCTTGCCACGACACAGCAAGGGGGCACGAGCGAGCCGAGCGTCCTGGACCGCCTCGGCCCAGGCTCCGCCGTCCACCCGGGAGCCCACTGTCGCCAGCGGCAGCCCCGCCTGACCACCAGGCAGAGCGCGACCGACTGTTCAGACGTGTTGCCCCATCGTGGCAACCCTCCTATAAAGGGGCTCGCCTACATCGGCGTCGGTTTGCCGGGCGGCTGACGGTGTTGACCCGGATGGCCGTCCGCTGGCACGATCGCCGTTCGTGAGCCGTCGCGCCCCAAGAGGCGCCCACTCCCCGAAAGGAGCCCTCCATGCCCGTCCTGGACGATCCCTCCAGCATCGCTTCGGTGGTTGTGCCGTTGTTGCAGGCCGAGCCCCTCGCTTCACTCAAGCTCCAGGGCACGTTGCACTACGGGTCGGTGGACGAGATCCGCGTGGACAACCTGACCTATCCATCAGCGGTCGTGCTGCGCAGCGGGGCGTTCTACGAGGTTTTCGGCGTGGACGCCGGCGCCACCCATCGCGTGCTCAAAGAGCTCGACTGGAGCGCGCCGCTGGCGTTCTCCGCCGTGTGGGAGCCGCTGGTGTCCATCGTCGCTGACTGCGGCAAGGTCCATTGGGAGCACATCTGCGCCCAGTACCAGCTCCCGGAGTCCGACACGCTCGAGGACGAGCTGTTCGCCATCCGCGGCGAGGACGCGCACCTGGTCCAGCCGTCGGAGGAGGACGCGGAGATGATCCTGGGGCACTGGCCGCCGGGCAGCGCGAGCGCGCCCGCCGATCTTGCCCACATCCACGAGCGTGTCGCCACCGGCATGACCTCTGGCTGGGTCGAGGATCATCACCTCGTCTCGTGGGCCATGATCCACCCCGACGGCTCTCTCGGCTACCTGCACACCCTGGCGGACTACCGCGCCAAGGGGATTGACCGTCGCGTCCTGGCCGATCTCGCGCTCAAGGTCTGGAACACAGGCCACACGCCCTATGCCCACGTCACGTGCGACGACGCGCCCGCGACTCTGCTCGAGGAGCTCGGCTTCATGCGGCACCCCGATCGGTTCTACTGGCTGGGCATGGGCCCCAGGCGCTGAGAGGCCGCCCGGGCGCGCTCGCGGGAGTGAACGCCCCAGACCAGCCGTTGCTCTGGTGTGGCTGCGCGCCACGCACCTCTTGCTCCTCCTGTCACGATCGCGTCACTTGAGGTTCTGCATGCGCTCGCCGGTCCGGCCCATCCCCTCGACACCCCGCCTGATCGGGCGAGCGCCCGTCGGCTTGCGCGTCCTGTGGGCCGCGGCCCTGATCGTGGCGCTGCTCGGGCCTGCGGCCGGCTGCGATAGCGGCGATCGAGCGATATCTCCGGCGGCCGTGGACCTGCCGCCTTCGGACCCGAGGGAGGTGGCGTCGATCTGGATCGACGCCGCGATCCGCGTCATCGTGGCCGATGCGCACCCTGGGCGCGTGAACGCGGCCGAGATCGAGGAGGTCGCGGTCCGGGTGGCGGAGGAGCCGGACCTCGGCACGTGGGACGCCGTGTGGCTTCAGCGCGCGCGCGCGCAGCACGGCCCTGTCTTCGTGGACGCCGAAGGCCCCTCGGGGGCCGGCCGCGCTGTGCTCGATCAGCTCGCGGAGCTCCCCTCGCAAGGGCTCGTCGAAGAGGACTTCCAGGTCCGGGCGATCACCGACGCGCGGCTCGCCTTCGAGCGCGACCGCGAGACGGTGGTCATCCCCGACCTGTCGGGGCCGTCCAGGCAGCGCATCGTCGAGCAGCTCGTTCAGGCGCAGGTTCCACCTTCCCCGCGCCAGCTCGCCCGGGAGCTGTTGAGCCCCGGCGCCGCGCTCCACGACGAGGCGCTCGCCGAGAGCGTGGCCGAGCTGGTCACGGCCCGGCAACGGCGCGCCGCGCGCCTCGGCCGCCTCGAGATCCTGCTCGCCGACGCCGCAATCCGCTTCGCCCTGGAGATGCGCGTGGCCCAGGCGGCGGGCCGTGGCGCCGCGCTGCCGTGGACCCTGAGGGTCGCCGGGACGCCTGTCCCTCCTCCCGAGCTCGGCCACGGCGACTTCGGCGAGCCAGCCACGGCCCAGCTCGAGGTCCGCAAGCTCGCTGAGCTGTTCGAGGCGCTCGCAGCCGTGCGCGGTGATCGCGCTGCGTCTACCCGCCTGCTGGCCGGGTTGCTGCCGCAGACCGGCGATTACGCCGCGCTCCAGGAGGTCTACCGCCAGTTCCTCGGCGTGGTCGCCAAGGGAGGCTGGGCGCCGCTGCCCGAGGTGGCGCTCGGCAACCCCGAGATGGCCGCGCTGCTCGACGACCTCGTCCGCGAGCGCCTGCGCGTGGAGGGCTTCCTCGACGCCGAGGCCTCCTGGGCGTCTCCCGTCGAGGTGGACCTCGCGCTTCGCCGCGCCAGGGAGCGCTACGGCCTGCCGCTGGCGGTCGGCCTCGACAGCGCCCTGTTCGCCCAGCTCAACGTGCCCGTCGAGGCGCGCCTGCACCAGATCGCCTACAACCTCCAGCGCTGGCGCCGCCTTGGCCTCGACGCCAACCAGACCTACCTCATCGTGAACCTGCCCTCGCATGAGGGCTACGTCGTCCGCAACGGCGCCCGCCTGCTGCGCTTCGACATCCGCGCCTCGAAGGCGAACGCCTCCACCGTCCCTTCCTTCTCCGGCCACGTCTCGGCGCTGCTCGTGGACGGCGACGGCGACGCTCCCCGCGTCGAGCTCCGCACCGTCAACCCGTCCCCGATCCGCCTGATGGATCTCAGCCACGCGACGTGCGCCGACTGCTACGGCTTCGACCGTGCCCCCGAGGTCGCCAACCGCCTCCTTCAGCTCACCGGCCAGGGGCACCTCGACGTCCGCAAGGTCGGCCGCCGCGCGGTCATCTCCCTCAACCCCCGCCTCCCCCTCCACGTCACCTACTTCACGACCACGACCGCCACAGACCGCACGGTGCGCTTCCACCCCGACCCTTTTGGTGAGGATGGCGATGTCCTCGCGCTCGGCCGCCTCGCCACCGCGCGCGCCGACGCCGGCCTGCCAGACGGCGCCGCGATCCCATAGGGAAGCAGGAGAGCTGCGGTGGGCTGACACGCCACGATTCTCACGGTGTCAGGATTCAATCCGCGCTTTGAAAATCTTGTATTCAAACAAAGAGCACTTGATCGGCCCGTTGTAGACATGGGTCGTGCGCGAGGTCTTGAGCGGGATGTACCGGCGGAAGTTCTCCTGTCCGCTCAGGATCGCCAGCCGCCACCCCTTCGCCGACTCCTTCAGGTGCCACCCCCACCGCTCCATCATCGCGGCCACCTCCGCCTCCTCGCCGAGCCGGTGGCCGTAGGGCGGATTCGCCATCAGCAGGCCCGCAGGGGAGGGCAGGACGAGGTTGAGGGCGTCGCCGCGCTCGAACTGGACCCACCCGGCGACGCCCGCGCGCTCGGCGTTGACGCGCGCCCGATCGACGGAGTGGGCGTCCTTGTCGAAGCCGAAGACGGTGGGCGTCGGCGGGGCGGGGCGGATCGCTTCAGTGGCCTCGGCGCGCATGGCCGTCCACACGGACCGCGCCTCCTCATCGAACGATCGCCAGCGCTCGAACGCGAACGACCGGCCGAGGCCAGGCGCCTTCCGCGCCGCGATCAGCGCGGCCTCGATGGCGAGGGTGCCGGCGCCGCACATCGGGTCCACGAAGGTCTCCTCCCCACCATACCCCGCCGTCAGGATCAGCGACGCCGCCAACGTCTCCTTCAACGGCGCCTCGCCAGCGTCTTGCCGATACGCCCGCTTGAACAGCGGCGTGCCGGACAGATCGGCGAAGACGGCCCCCTTGTTGCTGGCGATGTGGACCGAGATCGGGACATCGGGTGCGTCGAGGTTCACCGACGGACGACGCCCGAGGTCGTCCCTGAGACGATCGACGATGGCGTCCTTGGTCTTGAGCGAGATAAAGTGCGTGTGATCGAGCCGCGACTTGCGGGTGGTCGCCCGCACCGACAACGTCATGTCGGCGTCGAGCAGCGTCGACCAGTCGACCGCCCGGACGCCCTCGTAGAGCTCCTCGGGCGTCCGGGCATCGAAGCGGTGGAGCTGCTGCAGGACGCGCGAACCGGTCCGCAGGTGCAGGCAGGCCCGCCAACCCAGGCTTGCGTCACCCTCGAAGATCACGCCGCTGGCCTGCTCCTGGATCCCGACCGCGCCGAGTGCTTGCAGTTCGGCGACCAGCACGGGCTCCATGCCCAGCGCGCAGGTGACGAAGAAAGAATGACGGTCAGCCATCGGCGGCCTCTGTTCGGGGTGGGGAGCGTGTGCGGGCGAGCGCGCCGCGAGGACACGTCCGAGTCCGCGCCACCCTACAAGGGCCCCACGAGGGGGTCAACGCGCCGCCGCGAAGGGGCGCCTCCAGCCTGAGCGCTGTCTACCCCGCAGGGCAGGTTCCTGCTTGAGCGACAGCTCAAGGAGGGAGCTGAGTCGCGGGGTAGACAGGCGCTCACGGCGGTATAAGCTACAAATTGAACCGATTCGTCCGCGCCGCCGTTCTCGCTGCCTGTTCGACCGCTCAACCGTTCGATGGAGAACCGATGATGGAACCTCGATCCTTGCTTGTCGTCCTGGCCGTCGTGCTGCTGGCCGCTGCGTGCTCTGAGCCCGCGGTGATGTCCCGAGGCACGGACAACCAACCCACCTCCGAGCCGTTGCCCCAGGTGCAGCCTGTCGAGCTCTCCGGCCCGGCGGGCGCCCTGGCCGCGGTGGACGCGGAGGCCGCGGACGTTGGCAAGAAGGAGCTCCAGCCCCCTGCCGAGCCCGAGGTCGCTCCACCGGCCTCGGCGTCCGCCGCGGTGCCTCCGAAGGTGAAGGCGTCGCGCCAGGCCATCAGCTCCTGGTTCGCTGGGCAGGCGCACGCCCGCGTGCACCTGCAGACGGACAAGCCGCTGTATCATCCCGGTGAGACGGTCTGGTTTCAGAGCTGGGATCTGGACGCCAGGACGCTGAGCGGGGCAGGGCGGAGCAACGGCGTGACGGTGGAGCTGATCAGCCCCAAGGGCGCGGCGGTGATCACCAAGAACCTGGCGCTGAGCAACGGGGTGGCGCAGAACGATCTCGAGCTCCCGCTCGGTGTGCCTGGAGGCGAATACAAGCTGCGGATGCGCGCCACGGACGGGCAGCTGCACGAGCGGCCGATCATCGTCAGCTCCTATGAGCCGCCGCGCATCAAGAAGAAGATGGATTTCCTGCGCAAGGCCTACGGGGCAGGTCAAGAGGTCTCGGCCAAGATCGAGATCCAGCGCGCCGCTGGCGGTCCGCTCGCAGACAAGGTGCTCGAGGCAAGGGTGAGGGTGGACGGCGAGGATCTGGCGCCGGTCCAGGTGCGCACCAACGCGTATGGGGGCGGGATCGTGAGGTTCACGCTGCCGAAGGCGATCAGCCGTGGGGACGCGCTGCTGACGGTGCTGGTGGAGGACGGCGGGGTCACCGAGTCCATCAGCCGCAGCGTGCCGATCGTGCTCGACAAGCTCCAGTTCGACCTCTACCCGGAGGGAGGGGATCTCGTGCAGGGGCTGCCGTCGCGGGTCTACTTCGCGGCGCGGAACATGCTGGGCAAGCCGGCCGATGTCCGTGGCGAGCTCGTGGATGAGGCGGGGCACGTGGTGGCGTCGCTGGAGAGCTACCATCAGGGCATGGGCCGCTTCGAGGTGACGCCTGCGAAGGGGCGCAGCTACAAGGTCCGGATCACGAGCCCGCCGGGCATCGCGCAAACCTTCCCGCTGCCCGAGGCGAAGGCCGACGGCTGCGTGCTGCGCACCTTCGACGACGTCGACGGCACGCTGCCGGAGACGCGCGTGTCGGTGCGCTGCGCCTCCCCGCGTGAGGTCTCGGTGGTGGGGGTGCTGCGGGATCGGGTGCTCGGCGAGTCGTGGGTGAAGGCCGGACCGAAGTCGCCGGCGGTGGTGTATCTGGGCGGCCCTGACGCGGCGGCTCGGGACAAGGACGTGGTCAGGGCGCAGGGCGTGCTGCGCGTGACGGTCCTCGACGCGGAGAACGCGCCGCTCGCCGAGCGGCTCGTGTATCGCAACCGTCAGAACCGTATCGATTTTTCGGTGGAGACGGAGAAGGCTGGGTACGGGCCGCGCGACACGGTCAACCTGACCGTCACGGCGCGAGACGGCGACGTGCCCATCGAGGCGGACCTCGCCCTGTCCGTCGTGGACGACACCGTGATCAGCTTCGCCGACGACAAGACCGGCCACATGCTCAGCCGGCTCTTCCTGGAGCCGGAGGTGCCCGGCGCGGTGGAGGAGCCGAACGTCTACTTCGACCTGACGGAGAAGAAGGGGGCTGTGGGGCTGGACATGCTGCTGGGGACGCGCGGTTGGCGGCGCTTCGAGTGGAAGCCCGTCTTTGCCCCACCGGTGCCGACCCTCGTCGGCGCGACCGGGGCCGGGGCCGCGCACAGGCGCATGGGCGGCGGTGGTGGCGTTCGCAAGCCCGCCAACGGGCTCAAGCAGTTTGACTTCGCCGACGACCTCGTCGAAGGCGAGCTGATGCGTCCAGACGCCGCCATGGTCCAGCAAGACGCCAGGCCGCGCCCGGTCGTCGAGAAGCCCGCTCCCATGGCGCCGCCTGCGGACGAGCCCATGCTGGAGGCCGGCAACGCCGAGGCCGTCGCGGAGATCCCTGCCCAGCTCGTCGTGGTCGCAGGCAAGGAGGTGGCCGCCGAGCGAGGTCCCATGCTGATGGACCAGCTCGACCGGGGCGACCTGCATGACATCCCTGTGGACGGGCGGGACAAGGATTGGGACGGCAAGAAGAAGGAGGCCGCGGCGTACTGGGCGCCCGTGCGCGTGTTCCCGGTGCCGGACTACAGCGCGGGCTTCACCGGTGAGCGCACGGACTTCCGAGAGACGATCTTCTGGGCGCCGGGCTTGCGTACCGACAAGGAGGGCAGGGCCTCGGTGTCCTTCCCGATGTCGGACGCGATCACCTCTTTCCGTGTATTCGTGGAAGGTGTGGGCGGCGGCGCCGCTGGCCATCACGAGCACGTCTTCGAGTCCACGCTGCCGTTCTCCATGGCGGTCAAGCTGCCGGTCGAGGTCAGCGCGGGCGACCGCCTCCTGATGCCGCTCACGCTGAGCAACGAGCGCGACGCCGAGGTGCAGGTCGCCGTGGACGCCGAACTCGGCGACCTTCTCGCCCTCGACAGCGTCGCGCACCACGCCGACGTCACCCTGCCTGCCGGGGCCCGTCGCAGCCTGTTCTTCCCGGTGGACGTCATCGGCGACGCCGGCACCGTCGCGGTGAAGTTCCAGGGCACGGGCGGTCAGCTCGGCGACGCCTTCGCCCGTGAGCTCACCGTCGTCCCGGTCGGCTTCCCGCAGACGTTCGAGCGCAGCGGCCAGGTCAACGGCAACGCCGTCCACGAGGTGGACCTCAACGAGGTTGTGCCAGGCAGCCTGCACGCCACCATCCGGTTCTACCCGAGCCCCCTGTCCACCATGATCTCCGGCCTCGAGGGCATGCTGCGCCAGCCGTCCGGCTGCTTTGAGCAGACCAGCAGCACAAACTACCCGAACGTCATGGTCATGCAGTACCTCAGGGAGAACAACCTCCAGGCTCCCGAGATCGAGGCCCGCGCCACCGGTCTCATGGACGACGGCTACCGACGCCTCACCGGCTACGAGTCCGACAAGGGCGGCTACGAGTGGTTTGGGGAGTACCCCGGCCACGAGGCGCTGACCGCCTACGGCCTGCTCGAGTTCGCCGACATGAAGCCCGTGTTTGGCGCGGTCGACACCGAGATGGTCAGCCGCACCCAGCATTGGCTCAAGCAGCGCGCCGACGGCAAGGGCGGCTACCAGCGCAACGCCCGCGCCCTCGACTCGTTCGGCCAGGCCTCCGAGACCGTCACCGCCGCCTACATCACCTGGGCGGTCACCGAGGCCAGCTCCACCAAAGAGTTCGACCGAGAGGTCGAGGCACAGGCCCACGAGGCCACCACCACCGCCGACCCCTACGTCCTGGCCCTGGCCGCCAACACGCTGTTCAACGTCCCGGCGCGTCGCAAGGAGGCGCTGGCCGCCGCCGCACGCCTGGCCGCCATGCAGAGCAAGGAAGGGCACTGGACCGGCGCAGACCACAGCGTCACCCGCAGCGGCGGTCTCAACCTCGACATCGAGACCACCGCCCTGGCCACGATGGCCCTCATGGACGCCGACCTGTACGGCGAGCGGGTCCGCCGCGCCGTGGACTGGCTCCAGAACAACCGCAGCGGCTTCGGTCAATGGGGCGCCACCCAGGCCACCGTGCTCACCCTCAAGGCCCTCACCCTCTACACCCGTAACTCGCGAAAAACCGAAGCGTCCGGGTCGGTTACGGTCATCGTGAACGGCAAGGTGGCGGGCGAGACGACCTACGAGAAGGGCCACAAGGACGCCATCGAGATCGACGTCACCCCCTTCGTCACCGACGGGCACAACCGCATCGAGGTCATCCACGAGGGCAAGATGGAGATGCCGTACAGCCTGCTCGTCGAGCACCGATCGAGCCTGCCCGCCTCCAGCGCCGAGTCCGTCGTCGGGCTGTCCACGCAGCTCGAGGCCACCTCCGTCAAGATGGGCGACCCCGTGCGGCTCAACGTCAACGTCAAGAACGTCTCGGACAAGGGGCAGCCCATGGCCCTGGCCCGGGTCGGCCTGCCCAGCGGCCTGACCTACCAGACCTGGCAGCTCAAGCAGCTCCGTGAAAAGGGCGTGATCGGCTTCTGGGAGACCCGCGGCCGCGAGGTCGTGCTCTACTTCCGCGATCTGGCCCCGTCGGCCTCCATCGACATCCCGCTCGACCTCGTGGCGACGGTGCCGGGCCACTATCGCGCGCCCGCCTCCAGCGCCTACCTCTACTACACCGACGAGCACAAGACGTGGGTCGAGGGCGTGGAGGTCGACATCGCGGCGTACTAACCCCGCGATCGGCGCGTCGGCTTGCGACCACCCCCCGAACCTCGCTATCGTCAATCCAACGATGGACCGGGAGGCCGAGATGGTGACGAAGCGATGGTGGGGAGCGCTGGTGTTGGTGGGGACCCTGGTGGCCTGTGGCCCCGGCCAGATCGCCGGACCAGACCCCTCCACCGATGACAGCCTCCTCAACAACGGCACCCTCAACAACGGCTCGCCGAACAACGGCGCCCCCATCGACGACGTCCTGCTCAACCCCGACCTCGGCGCGTCAGACAGCGACAACGGCGGCGCCGACCTCGGCACCCCCGAGGACACCGCCGACCCCGACGATCCCGCCATCGACACCGGGCAGCCTCCGCCGGACGTCGCCGAGGACGCCCCCATCGGCCCTCCCGACGATCCCTCCCCCTGTGTCGGGCTCGCCGCCCGCGTCCACACCACGATGGTCGACGTGTCGCCTCACCGCCCCGGCGGCGCGGTGATGCTCGCGCCCACCGCAGCCGGAGGCCGCATCGCCTTCGAGGCGGGCGGTCAGGTGGTCATCGCGTCCGTCGATCACCTCGGCGCGCGCGTCGGCGGCCTGACCACCGTCGCGGCCGAGTCCCTCCACGGATTCGTCGCCCAGGACGACGGCCGCAACGCCGTGCTCGTCCGGCGCGCTGACACCATGGTGCTCGTGGGCCTCGGCGCCGACCGCACCGCCGCGTTCGAGCGGGTGATCGTGGGCGGCCAGGGCAGCGATGCCGTCGGCGACAAGTGGATCGACAGCTGGCCCCATGAGGGCCGGCTCGCCTTGGGTGGCGGCGCCTACGCGGTGTACTTCGGGCACACCCAGCTCTGGGACAGCGGACGGCACCAGGGCGACTTCCTCGGCTTCTTCAGCGCCGACGGCGCCCCGCAGGGAGGCGGCTGGGGTTGGGGCTGCAGCCACAGCCTGGATGTGCGCCTCGTGCACAACGGGACCGGCTGGGGGCCGGTATGCCTGTCGGACTGCTATCCCGACAAGGCCATCTGCTACAACCACCGCACCATCCTGCGCCCCGAGCCCTCCGGCAACTGCGCCGGAGACAGCGCCGCTGAGCTCGGCGGGCTCGCCTCGGACGGCGCCGGCGGCTTCGTGCTGACCTTCGCCTCCCCCGAGGCCCGCGCCTCCTCCGACGTCGGCTGGATCCACCTCGGCAGCAGCGGCCAGAAGCTCGCCGAGACCTGGCTCACCGACGCCGCCGGCGCCGAGCGCAATCCGCGCCTCGCCGCCTACGGCGACCTCGGCTTCCTCGCCGCGTGGACCGCCGCCGGCACGACGCTCGCCGTGGTACGCGCCGATGGCACCATCGCCGATGGCCCGGTCACCGCCTCGGCGCCGCTGCCGCCGATGGACTTCGTCACCCACCGCAACGGCGATGTGGGCTGGGCGTGGGCGGCCGGCGCGCAGCTCGGCCTCGCGCGGGTCGGCACCTGCCACTGAGCCGGGCGACCCCGGCGACTGTGGTGTTCGCGCCGCGATGCAGCGTTGACTCGCATTGGGTGCTAGTGTGATGCGTCGGGACGAGCGGCGCGCGGGCGCCACGCTGATCCCCACGAAGAGGACTCGGAGCCGATGCAAGAAGACCATCAAGCTGACACGCCGCTGCCGGCGCCGCGCACCGTGCACGCCGTCCACCCCTCGAAGCTGCTCCCGAACGTCACCGTGGAGGTCTGCACCAGCGAGATCGTCGAGCAGCGCATCGACCGGCACCACGCGCCGCGGCCCTTCCTCAAGGAGCTGCTCCGCGTCGACCTGCCGGACGAGGAGGGCGGCCTCGCGGTCACCCGCAAGTCCCTGCCTCCCGAGGAGGTCGCCGCGCGCGGCGGCTATGAGGGCGTCGTCCTGTTCATCCACGGCTACGCCCAGAACCGATACACCTGGCACACGCGGGCGCGCTCGCTCCCGAACTTCGTCGCCTCCCTCGGCTACGACACCTACAACGTGGACCTGCGCGGCCAGGGCCGCAGCCGCCGCGAGTTCGGCGCGCCCATGCCACACCACCCGGACGAGTACATCGAGCGCGACATCCCGGCGGTGGTCTCGGCGGCCATCTGGATGAGCGGCTGCGCGCGCGTGGTGCTGGTCGGCCACTCGATGGGCGGGGCGGTGAGCTACGCCGTCGCGCCACGCCTGCACGAGGCGGGCGTGCTCGCGGGGGTCGCCACCATCGCCGCGGTGTTCGGGTTTGGGACCAACCACTTCGTGCGGCAGCTCTGCCGGGTCGGCAGCAACTTCGCCCGCACCGAGCCCCCTGGTGACCTGTCGATCCCGCTGCACCTGCTGAGCAAGCGGTTCATCGCCCCGTTCCTGGGCCTGCTCGACCACCCCGCCTCGAGCGCCTTGCCCTTCCATGGCTGGTACCCCGGCACGGTCGAGGACGACGTGCTGAGGCAGAACCTCGAGGACGGGCTCGACCAGGTGACCCTCGGCGTGACGCTCGCGTTGTCCGAGTGGGCCATCGAGGGCTACTTCCACGCCCACGACGGCCGCGATTACGTCGAGGCCTTCCAGGCCGTCCGCGACGTGCCCGTCTTGATCCTCGCCGGCGCACAGGACGTGCTGCTCACCCCGCGCGACGCCGAGCAGGCCGTGCGCTTCTCCCGCTCCCACGACGTCACCTGGCGCCTGTTCACCGAGGAGCACGGCGGCCACGGCTGGGGCCACCTCGACATCATCCTCGGCACCGACGCGCCCCGGTTCGTCTGGCCCGAGCTCGAGACCTGGCTCCATCGGATCGAGACGCGCTGGCATGAGGATCGAAAAGAGACGTATTCACCCGTGAATACGGAGTAATCAGGTGTCGCGATGCTGCACGCCCTCACCCTGGCCCTCGTCATGGCCTTCGCCCCCCCGCTCGACGCGCCCGCCCACCGCGCCGCCGTCTCCACACCTCGCCTCAACCCGAGCCACCCCACCTCCCCGCTCGCGCGCCGCCGCATCACCCTCGACGTCGTCCGCCAGGACATCCATGAGGTCATGCGCGTGCTCGCCGAGGCCGGGAAGGTCAACATCGTGCTCGATCCGAAGATCCGAGGCACCGTCACCCTCTACCTGCGCCAGGTCTGGATCTCCGACGTGTTCGACGCGGTGCTGGCCACCCAGGCGCTGACCTGGGAGCGGGTCGGCGGCATCATCTACGTGCGACGGCATCGCTGACCCGCGCCACGACGGCGGTCCGCTGCCCGTCGTGTGCGGTGGATCGGCGCGGCGCGTCGCGAGGCTGCGACAATACTTGTCGCAGCCCCGCGACGCCTCAGCCGACGGCGGGCAGCCCCTCGATCCCGACCATCTTGCAGCTGCGGGCGTAGAGGCGGGCGGTCGCCCGTCGGTCCTCGACCACCGGATTCATCGGCGCCTCCCGACCATCCGAGAAGTATTGCCCCGTCACCTGGGCGACCTCGGCCGAGGTCGCCAGCAGGACGCTCGTCGCCGCCCCGTCCGCCAGCGAGTCCCCGCCGCTCATCCCGAAGCCCTCCCGCAGCAGCTTCGTGGACACGACCCCCGGGTGCAGCGCGTTCACCGTGACCCGGCTCGCCAGACCGAGCCGCCGAGCCAGCTCGACCGTGAAGCACACGTTGCAGAGCTTCGAGAGCGCGTAGACCGGATACGCCGAAAAACCACGCTCCGCCTGTAGATTCTCGAAGTCCAGCACCCCCCGCCCGTGCGCGACCGAGCTCACGTTGACCACCCGGCCCGCCTTCGACGCCTTCAGTCGGTCGAGCAGCAGGTGGGTCAGCAGAAACGGCGCGAGGTGGTTGATGCCGAACGTCGACTCGAAACCGTCCCGGGTGTGCTCCAGGCTTCGAGCGTACACGCCGGCGTTGTTCACCAGAACATCCACCGTCTCAAAGCGCGCCGCGAGCTCCTCGCCCATGGCGCGCACAGCGTCGAGTGAGGCGAAGTCGGCGACCACGACCTCGATCCGGGGGTTGCCGCTCCCCTCGATGAGCGTCTGCCGGGCGAGCTCCACCCTGGCCGGATCACGGCCGTGCACGATCACGCGGTGGCCCTGAAGGGCGAGGTCGAGCGCGGTCTGACCGCCGATGCCGTCGGTGGCGCCGGTGACGAGGATGGTCTTCATGGGGCTCCTTGTCTCATCTTGGGATGGTCAGCTCCCGGTGGGCCGCGTGGCCCGGCCCGTGTCGGTCGACACCGGACCGCCCGCGTCGGCGTCCACGATCAGGAGGGCGAACACGAGACTCTCCAGCCGAAGGGTGCGCCCTCACGCCGTCGCCGTCAACGTCGCACGTCGACCTCGGCGAAGCCACGATGGCGGCAAGCTCGACGCGCCGTCGGGCAGCGCCCTGGCCGCGGCCTCCGCCGAGGTGTCCTCGGAGGGGCCTGCGTGCGGGCTGTGGATGGGGTGGGTGGGGAGGCGACAAAGCCGGGAGGGCTCAGAAGCTGTTTCAATAATATATGCCGTGTTTCCTTGTATATTCTGGTCACATTCCTGTTTTCTGCTCGGTCATGGGCCTCTGGGCCCACTCCCTCACATCAGACGCCACCTGGAGACAGAATCTACGTCGGATCCATCGGCATCTACTTTCTCAACGGCTTCTCAGCCGCGGTCGGCGCTGAAGCTCACCGGCGCCGAGGCCGACAGGGCGGAGAGATCCGTGAAGAGCTGCTCCATCGCCGGCTTGCCATGGAAGCCCACGACCTTTCCGACCTCTTTGCCCTGGTGATACACGATCAGGGTGGGGATGCCGCGGATGTTGAACTTGCCGGCCAGAGCGCCTTCCTCGTCCACGTTGATCTTGGCGACCTTCACCTTGCCAGAGTGCTTCTGGACCAGCTCCTCGAGCACCGGGCCGATCGCGCGGCAGGGACCGCACCAGGGCGCCCAGAAGTCCACAACCACGGGCTCTTTGGAGTCGATGATCTCGCTCTGGAAGTTCTTGGACGTGATCTTGATCGGGTGATGCTGAGGCATGATGGACTCCAGGGTCATGGCGTCTTCAGAGACGCTCGGGTTGGGCGAGAGGTCGCCAGGCGGCAGCCACATCCGCATGGAGGCGCCGACTGAACTTGATGGGCTGCCGCGCCGGCCTGCTCCCCCTTGAGCCAGCGCTCCCACCGAGTGTTACGTTTATCTTTCGGGCCCTCCGGCGCGCACACCTCGTCGGAGCCGCGTCGCCTCGGGACCCGTCTGGCAACGGTCGAGCCAGCGATGGACGCAGACGCGCTGAGGGCCTATGATGCGGCCTCGATGTCAGCGCGATACCGCGTCCGGTCCGCGGACGCCGAGCACGATGGAGGAGTCGCGAGCCATGGTCGTTGGGAGTCAACCGGCGAGCCTCGCCCGTGTCCTGGTGGTCGCCCTGAGCGTGGCCGCCGCGCTGTCCCTGCTCGCCGCGCCGGCCTCGGCCGCTGACCAGTGGACCACGCCGCACCCCGGCGTCCAGCGCCTCGCCCGCACCACCAGCCGACCCCAGCGCGTCAACGTCCTGAAGATCGACCTCTGCGCCGACGGCATCGGCCTGCGCGCGACCCGCACCGGCGAGCGGCGCCGCACCACCTCGTCCTTCGCCAGCGCCGTCAACGCCGTCGCTGCGGTCAACGGCGACTTCTTCAGCTACGACGACTATCACACCTCCGGGCTCGCTGTGGGCAACGGCACAGCCTGGACCGACACCGCCGACTCCAACAGCAGCGGCCTCATCGCCTTCGGGGACGATCGCGTCGAGCTGTTCAATCCCCGCGGCGTCGTCAACCCCGAAGCCTGGATGAAGCAGGTCGTCTCGGGCCATCCGGGCCTCGTCGACGACGGCGCCTCCGTCGCCAGCGACACCTCCGACTTCTGCTCCACCCGACACCCCCGCACCGCCCTCGGCCTCTCCAAAGACGGCCGCACCCTCATCCTCGCCGTCGTCGACGGCCGCTCCTCCGCCTCCGTGGGCATGCGCTGCACCGAGCTCGCGGCGCTCATGGTCGAGATGGGCGCCCACCGCGCCATCAACCTCGACGGGGGCGGCTCCTCCACCATGTGGGTGCGCGGCTCCGGCGTCGTCAACCGCCCCTCTGACGGCGCCGAGCGCACCGTCGGCAACCACCTCGCCATCCTCCGCGCCGCCAGCGTCGAGCCTGGCTCCTGCGACCGCAGCCTCGAGGCCAGCACGACCCACGCAGCCGCTCTCCAGGCCACCACCTCCACCGACATCGACGGCGACGGCATCGCCGATGTCTGCGGCCGAGGCGCAGACGGCCTCGAGTGCGCCTTCAGCCGCGCCAGCGGAGGCTTCGGTCCCGTGCTCACCGGCCCCGGCCTGCGCGACAACAACGGCTGGAAGGACGCCTCCAACTGGGCCACCGTCCAGCTCGGCGACGTCGACGGTGACGGCCGCGCCGACCTCTGCGCCCGCGCCAACGCCGGCATGCGCTGCTGGCCCTCCCTCGGTGACGGCTTCGGCCCCTCGTTCGTCGGCCCCGAGTGGTCCGACGACCTCGGCTGGGACAAGGCCCCCTACTACGGCACCATCCGGCTCGCCGACGTCGACGCCGACGGCCGCGACGACCTCTGCGCCCGCGCCGCCGACGGCTTCCGCTGCCACCTCTCCACCGCCGACGGCTTCGGGCCTGCCCGACCCCTCGACAACCTCGCCGATCGGAGCGGCTGGGCCGCCCCGCGCTATTACGGCACCATCCGCATGGGCGACCTCGACGGTGACGGCCGCGCCGACCTGTGCGCCCGCGCCGCCGCTGGCGTCCGATGCTGGCGCTCCACCGACGCCGGCTGGTCGGCCCCCATCGACGGCCCCGCCTGGTCCGACGCCGCCGGCTGGGGCGCCGTCCGCTACTGGTCCACCATCCGCCTGACCGACGTCGACGGCGATGGCCGCGCCGACCTCTGCGCCCGTGCCGCCACCGGCCTGCAGTGCCACCTCTCCACCGGCGACGGCTTCGGCCCCGCCATCATCGGCCCCGCATGGTCGGACGACAGCGGCTGGGGCGACTACGGCAACCTCTCCACCATCCTGTTCGGCGACCTCGACGGCGACGGCGATCAGGACGTCTGCGCGCGCGCCAACGCCGGCGTCAACTGCGCCCTCTTCGCCGACGGCGCCTTCACCCGCTCCAATCGAGCCCTCGACGATCTCTCCGACGGCGTCGGCTGGGATCGGCTCCGCTTCTACAGCACCCTCCACCTCGTCGATGTCACCGGAGACGGCAAGGCCGATCTCTGCGCCCGCGCCGCGGCGCGCCTGCGCTGCTGGCCCTCCGCCGGCACCGCGTTCGGCGCCCCCATCGACGGCCCCCTCTGGAGCGAGGAGCAGGGCTGGGGCGCCCCGGACCGCTTCTCCACCATCCGCATCCACGCGCCACGCTGCCGCACCGCCGAGCTCTGCAACGGCCGTGACGACACCTGTGACGGCGCGGTGGACGAGGGCTGCGAAGCCACCGACCCCGACGCCGGCGATGTCGATGCGGGCGGCTTCGGCGTCGACCCCGCCGACGCTGGCGGCCCTGCCCCGGACGCCGACCCCGAAGACGCCGATGACCTCAACCCCGCGAGCGACCTCGGCGTGCCCGACAACGCCGCGGACGCCCAGGACGGATCGGCTGGCCCGGCTCGGACGGGCACCTATGCCGAGGGCTGCGCGACCTCCCCGACCCGACGCGGTCCCAGCCGCGACGGCATCCTGGTCGTGCTCGCCATCTGGCTCGCGATGACCCTCCTGCGGCGCGTGTAACACGCTGACAGGTAAACACTTTCAAGAGATGGAGGGTTGACATGGTAGACAACTTGGGAGCGATCTCCACCGCCAGCCGCGGCGACCGCGCCCACACCACGCCCCTCGGCCTGCGGCGCGGGGGCCTCGGGCTCGTGCTGCTCATGGCGTGGGCGCTCTCGGGATGCGTCACCTCGGTGACCAGCCTCCAGACGGCGCGCACGCTCGACCCGGGCCAGGTGCAGGTGACCGGCGCCATGACCGCCTCCGTCACCACCTCGACCATCGGCCAGGCCATCGAGGCCATCGACGCCTCCTCCAACCGCCTCGACAGCGCCTCGGCGGCCGGTGAGCCGATCACGGAGCAGGAGCAGCAGGAGGCGCTCGAGGCCCTCCTCGGCCTGCTCCTGTTCCAGCCCGGCGTGGCCACCGAGATCATCGGTCGCGTTGGTGTCGTCGACGACTTCGATCTCGGGCTGCGCTACACGGGGCAGCTCGTCAAGGGCGACGGCAAGTTCCGGTTCTGGCATCGGGACGGGCAGAGCGCGGCCCTGTCGCTGGGCTACGCCTACCACTTCGGCCCGTCCTCCACGGTGCTCGGCAGCGTGTTCGACCTGCTCGACTACTTCGACGTGGGCTCGTTCAAGCGCCACGACCTCGACGCCAACCTGCTCTGGGGCGTCGATTATGGCGAGTGGCTGTCGGTGTACGCAGGGGCGCGCTACATCATCTCGCTCGTCCAGCTCGATCCGGAGTTCCAGAAGGTCCTGACCGAGACGAGCGTGCCGAGCTCCGACGCCGACGGCATCATCCACCACCTCGGCGCCACGACCGGCCTCTTCATCGGCTACCGGTGGGTGTTCGTGAACCTTGAGATGAACGTGCTCCAGGTCTTCTGGGAGCCGAAGATCCTCGGGGTCAAGCGCGACTTCAGCGGCACGCTGATCTCACCAGCGGCCGGATTAACCTTTCGCTACTGAGGGTTGGCATGCGAGCCTATAAGTACAACAAGCAGGCGGGCGCCCTTCAGGAGGCCATGGCCCCCCAGGCCTCCTCCGCCTCCATGGCGCCGCCAGCCGACAGCTACGTGGCCGCCCACGCCACCTACGACAACCTCCCCGCGCTCCTGCCCGCTGGCGGCAAGCCCCCGAGCGACGGCCGCGATCCCCACCGCCATCGCCCCCGCTTCTCCATGTTCTTCTACGCGGTCGAGGAGGGCCAGCGCATCCTCGTCACCTCGCGCTCCGGCGCCATGGAGGTGGTCGAGGGGCCGCGCCGCCTCTGGCGGCCTGGGCGCCGCTTCTCCGTCATGGACCACTACGTCGCCCACCCCGGCGAGTTCCTGATCGTCCGCTTCCGGGACGGCCGCCAGGAGCACCTGTCGGGCCCGGCCCACTGCTGGCTCGACCCCCGCGTCCACCTCTCGGTCGACAAGGAGGACGCCGTCCAGATCTCCAACAAGGAGGCCGTGGTCGTCTACAACGAGAAGGGAGACGACGTGCGCCGTCGCATCGTGCACGGCCCCGCCACCTTCGTGCCCGGACCCGGCGAGTGGCTGCACACCTTCTCGTGGCACGGCAGCCGCGGCGGCCTCAAGGTGCCCAACGCCCTGGTCTTCCAGAAGCTCTGGCTCATGCCCGACCAGATGTACCATGACGTCCCCGACGTCCGCACTGCCGATGACGCCGTCCTGACCATCAAGCTCATGCTCTTCTTCGAGCTGGTCGACATCGACAAGATGCTCGTCAGCACCCACGACCCCATCGGTGACTTCATCAACTCGGCCACCAGCGACGTCGTCGAATACCTCAGCCGCCATGGCTTCGAGGCCTTCAAGGCCAACGCCGAGCAGCTCAACGCCGTCGAGACCTACCGCCAGCTCGTCACCCGCGCCGAGCAGGTCGGCTACCGTATCAACAAGGTCGTCTACCGCGGCTACGGCGCGCCTCCCTCCCTCCAGAAGATGCACGACGAGGCCACCCAGTCCCGAACCCGCCTCCAGCTCGAGCGGGCCACCCAGCAGCAGGCCCAGGAGCTCGAGGACCTCAAGCTCGAGCGCGACCTTGGCCGCGCCGCCAAGCACCGCGCCGAGGCTGCCCAGGAGGTTGAGCACCGCCTCCGCGTCGCCGACATCGAGCGCGAGGCCGAGCTCCGCGCCGACGCCCAGCGCCGTCAGGCCGAGCGCGCCCAGCGCGAGTCCGACGAGCAGCTCCGCGGCGCGCTCGCCGCCGAGGAGGACGCCCGCCGCCTCGCCCACGTCCAGGCACTCGGCGCCCTCGGCGTCGACCTCACCCGTTACCTCACCCAGGGACGGCCCGACCAGATCATCGAGCTGCGGGGAGGGGAGGGCGCCTCGAACCACCTCCACATGCGGGCGCGTCGGAGGGAAGAGGGGTAGGGCGCCGGTCGTCCGCAAGGCTCTGTCTTCACACCTTGAGGTGCGAAGCGTCCTCCTCTACAATGGCATCTGCTGCGAGCTTTCGCATGCGCAACGCCACGGAGGTCGCCCGATGAAGTCCGCTGCCCTCGGTTCCATCACATGCGCCGCGCTGCTCGCCGCCCTGACGCTCGCACTCGCCGCGTGTGACGACGACTATCCCAGGGGCCACGCCTCCGGCGACGGGTCGACCGACCCAATGCCCTCAGACGACGTAGATGTCGCTCCCGACGCTGACGTGGCCCCCGGCGACGCAACGCCGTCCATCGAGGAACGGCTCGCCTGTCAGAACGGCCCCGAGCCCTGCCCGTCGCCCACCACACCAGGCATCGTCTGCTGTCCGGTGACGGAGCCCAATGGGTGCGGCTGCTTTCCTCTCGGCGGGAACAGCGCTGATGTGACCCCGTGCGGCGCCGCCTGGTGCGACCTCATCCCCGACGGGACCCTCCAGTTCGACGAGTACGGCTGCGTCGTCTGGGTGCCGTCAGACCCGGGGGCCTCCTGCCTGGACAACTGGGACGAGGAGCTGGACGCTGGCGACGCTGGCGACGCCAACGACGCGCCGGACGTCCCCGCCGACCTCGATGTCCCTTCCGGCTGATCCTCGCCCCCAACCTCATCGCCAGGCCAAGAAACAGAAAACGCCGAGGCAAGCTCGGCGTTTCCTGATCAGCGGTCAGCCAGAATTACTTGGCTTCGTCGGCGGCCGGAGCCTCCTCAGCGGGCTTGGCCTCGGCGCCATCGGCGGCGGGAGCAGCGCCGTCGGCGGCGGGAGCGGCGCCGTCGGCGGCGGGAGCGGCCTCAGCGGGCTTGGCCTCGTCCATCGGCTTGGCCTCGTCCATGGGCTTGGCCTCGTCCTTGGCCTCGGCGGGCTTGGCCTCGTCCATGGGCTTCTCGGTCGGGGTCGTGGGGAGCGGCGTGGTGCCCTCGGTCGTCTCGGTCTTGGGCTCGGTCGGAGCGGCCTTCTCACAGCCGACGATCATGGAGGCGGCGAGGATGGCACTGACAAGGAGGGCAGCGAACTTCTTCATGGTGATTGATCCTTATGGTCGCCCCTGGGGGCGGTGTTGTTGTTGAGGTCTGCACGCCGGCAGCGGCGTGGTCTTGCCCATGGACATCGTCTCGGGACCTTTCCGGACACACGATCGACAAGAAGATTGAATATTTTCAGGTCATGGAACCGGGCGCGAGGCCGATCTGGCGAGCGTCGGGCGGAGGGGCGCGCACACCACACCCGACGCGCAAGAAAGCCTTGCGTTGATAGGGGGATATGCGCCATCTGTTCGCGGCTGTCAACGGAAATTGTGGGGCGGCGCACCCCGTTGCGGCGCGAGCTTCGCCGGCGCCGTCAGCGCGGGGTCGGGCCGGTTCCGAACCGCGTCGTCACGGGGCTCGGCGCGCCCTGGGCGATCGTGGACGGCCAGCGGGCGGATCGGGGTCACATGCGCGACGCCACGGTTGTAACGATCGAGGCCGTCGCGCACTATGGAGCCTCCCGCTGCGTCTCCTCACCACGGAAGCACCATGTCACACCGCCGCTCCTGCTCTCGCACGCTCGTCTTGTTGCCGCTGCTCACGCTCGCCGCCTGCGCCAGCGCTCCGCCGCCGGTCGAGCCTGCCCCCATCACCACCGTCGCCACGCCGTCCGAGCAGCCGAGCTCCGAGCCCTCCTCCGGCCCCGCGGACGTCGACGGGCGCGTCGCCGCTGCGCGCGCCCGGCTCGAGGCGACACCGGCTGGCAAGGTCGTGCTGGCCGGCATCGAGGCTCAGGGCGGGCTCACACCATGGATGGCGGCCAACGCGATCGGCTTCGACTACGCCTACCGGCCCACAGACGGCCGCGGCCCCAAGGTGTCGTACCAGACCGTGGAGCTGCGCACGGCGCGGGTCTTCCACACGTTCGCCGAGCCCACCCGCGGCGGGATCGCCTGGGACGGTGAGCGGGCCTGGAGCGCGCTGGAGGACAACGCCGCTGTGCCCGCCCGGTTCTGGGCGCTCACGCCGTTTTACTTCACCGCCATGCCGTTCGTGCTCGCCGATCCGGGCGTCAAGCTGGAGCTCGTCGAGGACGACCCGGCCGCGGCGGGCTTCGGCCCCGCAGACGTCGTGCGCGTGACCTTCGAGGCGGGCACGGGCGACGCGCCCGAGGACTACTACGTCGTCTACTTCGACAAGGCCGACCACCACATGCTGGGCCTGCGCTACGTCGTCTCGTGGAAGCCGTTCGTCGCCCCGAAGAACCTCGCCCACACTCCCGAAAAGCTCGTCGTCTACAGCCAGCCAATCGAGGTCGGCGGCATCAAGGTCGCTGGCACCCAGACCTTCTACGCCTTCGACGGAAAGCGCGGCGATCGCGTCACCACGGCCACTGTCCGCGACGTGGCCTTCCCCGCCACCTTCGACCCGGCCACCCTTTCCATGCCCGACGGCGCCGTCATCGACACCTCGCTCGACGCCTTCAAGGCGCCCTGAGGGCTCAGCGCTCGAAGATCCGCCGCCCCGGATCCCCGTGCTCCTCCTCCGGCCCGCTCACGATCCGGATCGGGAACGGACGCGCCGCCTCGCCGGGCGACAGCGTCCGGTGCGGGTAGGGGATCTCGATCTTCTCGCGGCGCAGCGCGTCCAGCAGCTTCACGTGCATGGTCTTGCGCACCTCGAGGAAGTTCTCCCGCGCCACCCACACCGAGAACTGCAGCTTCAGCCCGAACTCGCCGAAGTCCTGCGGCAGCAGCAGCGCAGCCGGCTCGTCCAGGCACAAGGGGTGGTCGTGCACGACCTCGGTCACCACGCGCCGCACCCGCTCGAAGTCCTCGTGGTAGCTGACGCCGAACTGGATATCCAGCCGTCGGATCGGGTAGCGCGTCAGGTTGGTCAGCGGCGACTTCAGCAGCAGCTCGTTCGGCACCCGCACCAACAGGTTGTCGAAGGTGCGGATCTTGACGCTCAGCAGGTCGATCGACACCAGCTCCCCGGTCGTGGAGCCCACCTGGATCACGTCGCCCACCACGAACGGCTGCTCTCCCAGCAGGAACAGGCCGCTGATCACGTTCGACGCCGAGGTCTGGGACGCGAAGCCGATCGCCACAGTCAAGATCCCCGCCGCGCCCAGCAGGACGCTCAGGTCGATCCCGACCTGGTGCAGCGCGCTCAGCACGACCACGATCACCCCCGCGTAGCCGACCACGCGCCGAATCACCTTCGCCTGTGCGGCCCCGGTCTTGCGCTCGAACACCCGCCCCACCGCCGCCGCAGCACCCCACGTCAGGAGCAGGCCGGCGAGCGCCATCAGGCAGACCTTGAGCGCGAGCATCGCGCTGGCGTTGTCCACAAACTCACCGATCGACACCCACCACTCACCCATCGTTCACCTCTCCTGCTTCACCGGCGAGCCCGCGCCGAGGTCAGCCCAGCAACGCGCTGAGCGCGCGCACCAGGACATTGCGCTCCAGCGGGGTGCGCGGTTCGCTCAGCCGCGTCACGGGGCCCGCGGACGCCGGCGGCGGTCCGCTCGTGTCCAGCCGGACCTGTCCCTGGGCACCCGTGCGCTCCAGCGTCACCGTGCTCGTCCAGAGGAGCCCGGCTTCGCTTCGATACAGCGACAGGCGCGGTACTGGCAGGTTGATCCGCTCGATCCGGAAGTTGTCCGGCCCATGGTTGTGCACGACCACGCGCGTCACGGCACGGCTCGGCTTCGGGCGCATCGTCTCCATCACGCGCCGCGCGTTCGTCCGGGCCGCATACGCCAGCTCGCCCTCCCGTGTCGAGGGCCCGAACCACGTGTCCGAGGGCCGCAGCGTCGGCAGCTCGGTCAGCAGCGTCGCCCCGTCGCCGACCAGGAGGCGGACCCACATCGGCGTGCCCACGTACAGCCCCACCGAGTCTCCGGCGAGAACGAAGATCGGCGTCTCTGGCCGCGTCACCACAGGGCGGTCGGCCAACACGGGCTGAAGCGTCACACGATGATCGGGCCGCTCCGTGGTGAAGCGCACGATCTGCCCGTTGGAGGGGGGCTCCAGCACCGCGGCGGTGCGCTGCAGCTCCTGGTGCTCTGCCATCGGGTCCGCTTCGGACCAGTGCACCACCCGCCACTCCCCCTCCAGCCGCTGCACCCACATCGTCAACGGCCCGATGCGAAAGTGCAGGCTGTGGCCTGTCTCCAACTCGAATTCGCCCCACCAGGGCGCCGGTGACTCGTCGTGCTCCGTTACCGCCTCACTCGCCATGCTTGCTCCTCGCGCCCCGCTGCACGTGCGCCACCACCTCGGCCACGCACGTCTCGATGAACGGCGCCTCGTAGAACTGCTCAGCCTCCCAGAACCCCCCCGTCGAGAACACGTTCAGCTCCACCACCTTGCCGCCGATGAAGTCCACCCCCACCAGCCCCAGCCCGTCCTCCATCAAGATGGGCCCGAGCACAGACGCACACTCCCGCATCGACGCGGTGACCGCCGTGGGCACCGCGCGACCGCCCACATGCACGTTGCTTCGGAAGTCCATGCCCGTGGGTACCCGCCGTACGACCAGCGGCACCCCCTCGGCCTCGAGCAGCGCGCCGAACAGGAGCACCAGCCGCGTGTCGCCCTCCATCGCCTCCGGCACGAACTCCTGCACGATCGCGTATCCGTCCCGCACCAGCGTGTCGATGATGGCGTTCAGGTTGCGCTCGGTCGCCAGCTCGATAAGGTACACATCCTGCCCGCGTGTCCCCGTCAACGGCTTGAGCACGGCCTTGCCCCCCGAGCACCCGGCGATGAAGGCGCTGATCTCCTCGCGGTCACCCGACACCAGCGTGCGCGGCCGGAAAGCCGGCGGCACGCGGTGAAGGTACAGCTTGCTCGACGCACGCGCCAGACCCACCGGGTCGTTGACCACCGTGGTGCCACCATCGCGTGCGATGCGCAGCAGGTTGAGCATCGTCTGGTGTGCCCACCCGCGCCCACCTCGCGCCGGGTTCGTCCGGATCCAGACCAGCTCGATCTCGGACAGGTCGATGGCCTCCGGATTTGGCGACATCACCGCGCCCAGAGGGCTGCGGGCCTCCACCAAGCCCGGCCCGAGCGCGTGACCGCGCGCCATGACGTGCCCGTCTTCTCGAAGCGCCAGGTTGGCCACACCCGCGAAGTGGACCGTGTGCCCTCGCCGCACCAGCGCCCGGGCCAGCATCGACGTGGTCTGGCTGCCGGTCAGCTCGGCCGGGTCGTTGACCACGAACAGGGCTCTCATCCCTGCGGCCTCATCGATGCGCCCGCTCCCGTCGCAGGAGGTTGATCATAGGCTGAGGATCTCCTCCATCAGGCTCGCGTCTGGATTGACCGAGCCGAAAAACTTGTTTCGGAACTGATGCTTCTGCGTCACCAGCTCCTCTGCCATGTGATCGATCGCCCGGACTGCGAGCACGGTCTGGATGTACGCCTCCACCACGTCATCAAGCCCGAGGCCCAGCCGGTTGAAGTCGCGCTCGTCCATCAGGATCAACCGCTCCTCCTCCGTGTCGAACGTGCCGTCGCCGCGGCTCACCGACAGGTTCGTCCCCAACATCTCCCACGAGCTCGCCGCCCCGGGCGCCAGCTCCTTGGTCAACGGCTTGCGCGCACGACGCGCGTACAGCGCCACCGGGAAGAACCCCTCGTCCGGGTTCACGCCCACCATGCATCGAAGGTCCGCCACGAAGATCTCGTTGCGTCGGTTGGGCACCATCCCCACGTGGTACAGCCGGCCGCTCCGCGACCGCGATGACCACCGGCTGTTGCCGATCAGCGCCTGCACGATGAACCGGTCGTAGTGGTGTGGCACCGCCATGAACGCGTCCAGCTCCTGCTTGTTCACGATGGTGTAAACGCCCTGGCCCGCGTTGCTGTAGGGCACCTTCACCACCGCGATCCCACCCATACGCTCGATCCACATCGGGATCTCTCGCCGGTCCACGTCCCAGATCGTCTCCGGCGTGCGCACGCTCAACCCGCCCGGGCTGATCCGGGCGTTGTAGAGGTCGTAGGCCTTGGCTGCCAACATCTTGTTGCGCCCGCCCGCCAGGCAGCAGACCACCGGGTTGAACAGCACCGTCCGCGTGAGCGGTGGGATACGATTCCAGGGCCGCTGGGTCACGTACCGCACTGCGGCGCGGATGGGCATCCAGTGTCCGTCAGGCAGCTTCGCCTCGATCACCCGGTCCTCGGTGAACCGGATCGTCTTCGGACCGTGGTCGAAGCACGGGACCAGCAGCACCTCCTCGCCGGTCAGGTCGGCCAGCGTCGCCGCGTAGCCCGAGGCCTCCATCTCGTTCTTGTCGAACAGGACCGCCAGCGCGCCGGGAGGTGTCCCGCGGCGGCGCAGCATCGGCAGGAACGCGCGCTCCATCAACGTCCGGTAGCCGCCTTGCTCCTGTTGCTCGTCCAGCAGCGGCGTCGACTTCTGGCCCGATGGACACGAGTTCGTCTCGATCACGACGATCCGGCGCCCTCCCTGCTCGTCGGTGATGTGGAACAGGTCCGCGCCGCCCCACCGAAAGTGCCGCGTGGGCAGACGCAACGCCTCCGCGATCGCCTCTGGGGCGACCTCGGGGTGCAGGTGGCAGTAGCGCTCCGCGATTCGGGCGTTGCCGAGCGACATGAAGAACCGAACCAGCGGATGGAGGTGTGCGTTGAGCACACGAGGGTAGTAGTGGGCGCGCGGCACGAAGCTGTCCTGCTTCACCACACGAACCTCGCTCCGATACGATGGGGCCGCTGTCGGGCTCGCCATGGTCCGCCTCCCTCCAGATCCTGCGCAGCCTGCGGCGCCGCGATCTGCGGGCCGGGGGCAACGGCGTCCTCTCACCCTCGTCGTCCGCGTTTGACCCGACCGTTGTGCCTGTCGCATCCTCGCTTGTCTTGCTGCGGTGCAGCCAGGCACATTGTCCTCATGTCCATGCGTCGAGAGAACACACCGCCCTCGCCGCTGTCAACACGATCTGGACCTGCCCCTCTGCCACGGGAACGCTGCGCGCATCATGGATTGGCTCAACTACCATCACCTCCTCTACTTCTGGGTCGTCGCCCGCGAGGGCACCGTCACTGCCGCCGCGCAGGAGCTCCGTCTGTCCCCCTCCACCGTCAGCGAGCAGATCCGTCGCCTCGAGGAGACCCTGGGCCTGAAGCTCTTTCAAAAGCGGGGCCGCAACATCGAGCTCACCGACTCGGGCCAGGAGGTCTTCCGCTACGCTGACGACATCTTCCGGCTCGGTCGTGAGCTGACCGAGTTCGCCGCAGGCCGGCAGGTCGGCCGCCTCCGCCTCAACGTCGGCCTGTCGATGGTCGTGCCCAAGCTCATCGCCTTCAAGCTGCTCCAGCCCGCGCTCGCCGTCAGCCCCGACCTCCAGATCTCCTGCCGCGAGGCGCCCATCGCGGAGCTGCTCGCCGATCTCGCCCTCCACCACCTCGACGTCGTGATCACGGACGCCCCCCTGGGCCCCGATGCCCGCATCCGCGCGTTCAATCACCTCCTGGCCGAGTGCGGGACCGTCTTCCTCGGCACCGCCGAACTCGCCGGGCCACGCCGCGCCACCTTCCCCCACTCGCTGCACGGCGCGCCGGTCATCCTCCCCACGCCCACCACCGTCCTGCGACGGCAGCTCGACCGCTACTTCGATCAGCGCGGCATCCGACCCCACGTCGTCGGCGAGTTCGATGACAGCGCGCTGGTCAAGGTGTTTGGGGAGGAGGGGATGGGGCTGTTCCCGGTCCCGGACATGATCGCGGACAAGATCTGCGCCCAGTACAACGTCGAGGTCGTAGGGCGCGCCGAGGGCGTCAACGACCGCTTCTACGCCGTCTCCGTCGAACGGCAGATCCGACACCTCGCCGTCGCCGCGATGTGCGGGGTCGTGACGATCGCCGACCATGATCAGGATCTCGAGCCGGGTGAGTAGAGAGGCCGCAGCGGCCGGCGCACAAGGCGCTTGAGCCCGAGGCGGCGGGACGCGCTCGCGCCCCTCGCGGGCCACCCGGCCGCAGCCGGGCTACCCTGCGCGGTTCAGTGACGAATCGCCTGGATCGCCGCGGGGCGAAGCGTCATCCACATGAAGTCGTACACGTCCATCAGATCGCGCGGCGCAAGCCCCGCAGCCTCGAGGCGGCGCTGGGTGGCCGTCGCCATCCGCCGGAAGTTCCGGTAGCCGCGCGACGAGGGAGACGACGGGTACGCCAGCGAAGGCGCGATCGAGCCGGCCTGCTTGCGGAACGTGCTCGGGCGCACACAGATGTGGCGGGTCGGCTGCGCGAGCGCGAGCAGCGCCGTCGCCAGAGGCCACGAGACCGTCTCGTCCCCCTCCGACAGGCTCGCCTGCAACGTCTCATACCGCGGATCGAAGCTGCCCTCGCCCCACAGCGCATCGTTCAACGCCTCGACGAACGCCACCTGCGACGGACCCTCCAGCTTCGCCAGCGGAGCCGCCTGCGCCGTCGTCAACAGGTTCGTCGCTGCCAACAACGCCATGCAACCTTCCCAGATCGCCCCGTGCGTGCCCTCCGCGAGCGCCGTCTTGAGCGCCTCCTCGCTCAGCAGCGCCTCCCCCTCCACCAGCGCCGCCGCCCGGTGACGCTTCAAACGCCGAGGCGTGCCCTCGCCCCGCATCTCCTCCTGCCAGACGTCCCCCACGAAGCCCTCCGGATAGAGCACCCCCATGATCTCCAGCTGCGTGTCGAACGGGTACAGCGCCTCCAGCGGCTTCGTCACCGCCTTGCGCTGACGACCCCGCTCCACCGACGAGGTCAGCCGACGATGCAGCTCGTCCACCAGCTCCGAGGCCCCTTCCTCGGGCGCGTCCACTTCGTCGAACAGACCGTAGAAGTCCTGCTTGAAGATGCGCAGCTCACCGTCCTGGAACTGATACGCGCGCTTGTCCCCGCGCTCCCACACCACGATCGCCATCCCCCACTGGGGCCGCATCCGATGCTGGAACAGACCCTGCGCCTCGGTCGGCAGGGTGGTCTCGTCGTCGCTGTCGCTGTCGTGAAGGTGATAGGCATTCATCGTCATCGTTTCGTCCTGGTCGGTTCGCTCGCCCGCACACACGTGCCGTGTGCCTCTGCCGAGGTGGGTACACCCGTCCGCTTGCGCTTGCTGGCGCAGGCGCACGGGACAACCCAGGTTGCGGGCAGCCATGGTGATTGGTGAGGTGGGCGCTCACCCCCGTGTCGGGGTGACGTGCGACGCAAGCAAACCGCTGCAGGGCTCGACGCAGTGCGCAAACGAAGACGAGTGGCTCTTCGCTCCTCGCGACCACCGTCGTGGCAGGAGGCGCTCGGCGCGCTTCGGAGGGGGCAGGGACGTCAGCGGAGCAGGCGGCGTGAGGGACCGGGGGTCACATCGAGGCGCCAACCTCACCAGAATGTCGGGATGAAACATGGGCACCGTACTTGCTTGTGTCAAGTCGCGATGCGCGACATGCGCCGGCCCACGACCCTCGATCCCCTTGGACACGACGTGCGCGCTCGGGCCACCGGCCCGGAGCGGGAGACCGATCATGCGAACACGGACCCACACGCGGCTGCTGCTGGCCGCGGTCACCCTCATCCTGAGCCTGGCGTGCGGTCGCAGCGCGCCCCAGGCCGAGGGCTCAACGCGCCAGACGCTGAAGGCGCGGCTGGGCGCGCAAGGCGTGGCGCCAGGGTCGCCGGTGTACCTCCGCATCTTCAAGGAGGAGGCGGAGTTGGAGGTCTGGATGCCGACGGAGACGGCCTGGGTTCAGGTCGGCACCTGGCCGGTCTGCCGCTACAGCGGCGAGCTCGACCCGAAGCTGGCCGAGGGCGACGGGCAGTCGCCGGAGGGCTTCTACGCGGTGCCTCCGGGCATGATGAACCCGCACAGCCGGTTCCACCTGGCCTTCAACCTCGGCTTTCCGAACGCGTACGACCGGGACAAGGGTCGCACAGGCAGCTTCTTGATGGTGCACGGGGGCTGCGCGTCGATCGGCTGCTACGCGATGACCGATGACGGCATCGAGGAGATCTACGGGCTGGCCGACGCCGCCCACCGCGGCGGGCAGGCGGCGTTTCCGGTGCACATCTTCCCGTTCCGCATGACCGTGGCGAACCTGCGCCGGCACGCCAGCTCACGCTGGATCGAGTTCTGGCGAGATCTGCAGAAGGGATATCTGCTCTTCGAAAAAGAGAAACGCCCGCCGCACATAGAGGTGCGCGGCGGGCGTTATGAGGTGACGTCGGGGTTGTCGCGGTGATCAGCCGTCGAAGCTCTCGTCGTCGATGTCCTCTTCGAACTCATCGTCGGGCATGTCGTCGTCGGGCATGTCGTCGGGGAGATCGTCGGGGATGTCGTCCTCGGGGATGTCGTCGTCGGGGGCGGGCACCTCGTCTTCGAGGTCGGCCTCGTTCCAGGTCGGATCGCCCTCGTCGAACTCATCTTTGACGCGTTTTTTGCGGCGCTTGCCCGCGAGGTCGAAGCCGTCGGAGGTGCCGGTCTTGACGCCCGCGAGGGCCTTCTTGGAGCGCTCCTGGCTCTCCTTGTAGTCGATGGAGTAGCGCGTCCAGGGGCGCAGGCGGAGGCGTGCGGGGTTGATCAGATCGCCGGTGCCTTCGCAGAAGCCGTACTCGTCGTCTTCGAACTTCTTGAGGGCGTGATCGATCTCCCTCAGGAGCTTCTGTTCTTTGTCGGCGAGTCGGACGAGGTAGGCGCGGTCACTGATGTCCTTGGCCTGGTCCGCCTCGTCGGGAAGATTCTCCGCGTCGCCAACACCCTCGCGGATGTGCTTGCGCAGGCTGTCGAGGACCTTATCCCGCTCCTCGTAGAGGAGGCCCTTGAACTCGGCCAGCTCCTCCGGGGTCAGCTCGTCGCGATCTTCCCAATCGTCGTTGTCGGTCGTCATCGTTCCCTCGCTACAAGAGCATCCTCACCCTATGTCCAGCCCCGAGGGGGCGCAGAAGACCCTCTATATGCGGCCCAAACCGGGGGTGGGTCAATCAAAAAACTGCCGCGGTGGGCGTGGCGGCCGGGCAATGTGGTCACGTTTGGCGCGGGGGCAAGGGGCAGCGGGCGCGTGGCCACGATGGGGTCGGGCGCGACAGCACAACCGCGCGAGGGCGCTTGATGCATACGGTCGATGCTGATACAGGGCATCGGTCGATGACTGGGACGTCAGAGGGGTGCTCGTCGCCCGTGGACGAGCTGAACGGAAGAGGAGACGGATGAAAATAGGTATTCCGCGAGAGATAGCCGCTCGTGAGCGACGTGTGGCGGCATCGCCGGACACGGTCGCGAAGATGGTCGAGCGAGGACACGAGGTGTGGGTGCAGGCCGGGGCCGGGGCCGAGGCGGAGCTGTCGGACGAGGCGTACGTGGCCGCCGGAGCCAGGATCGTCGAGACAGCGCTGGAGCTCTTCGGTGGAGCGGACGTGCTGCTGAAGGTCAACGCCCCGCAGGAGACGGCGGACGGCGGCCACGAGGCGGACGGGATCAAGGAGGGGGCGACGCTGATCTCCTTCGTGTGGCCGGCCGAGTCGGCGGCTTTGCTCGAGCGCCTGTCGGCTCGCAAGGTCAACGTCTTTGCGATGGACGCGGTGCCGCGGATCACCCGGGCCCAGAAGATGGACGCGCTCAGCTCGATGGCGAACATCGCGGGCTACCGCGCGGTCGTGGAGGCCGCGCAGCATTACGGCGGCTTCTTCGCGGGGCAGATCACGGCAGCCGGGCGCATCCCGCCGGCGCACGTGCTGATCATCGGCGCCGGCGTGGCCGGGCTCGCGGCGGTCGGTGCGGCGCGCGGGCTGGGCGCGGTGGTGCGCGCGTTCGACACGCGCGAGGCGGTGCGCGAGCAGGTCCAGAGCCTCGGCGCGACCTTCGTGGACTTCCAGTTTGACGAGTCCGGCGAGGGTGTGGGCGGGTACGCCAAGCAGATGAGCGACGCGTATCTGGAGGCGGAGCAGGCGCTGCTCGCCAGGCACGCCGCCGAGGTCGACATCGTCATCACGACGGCGCTGATCCCGGGCCGGCCGGCCCCGGTGCTGATCACCGAGGAGGCGGTCACGCACATGAAGCCGGGCTCGGTGATCGTGGATCTGGCGGCGGCCCGTGGTGGCAACTGCCCGTTGGCCGTGGCCGACGAGGTGGTGCGCGCCCACGAGGTCACGATCGTCGGCTATACGGATCTGCCGAGCCGGATGCCCCGGCAGTCGAGCCTGTTGTACGCGACGAACGTCTACAACCTGCTCGGCGAGCTGCTCGGACCGGACGAGACCTTCAACCTCGACAAGGAGAACGAGGTCATCCGCGGCGCGATCATCCTCGAAGGGGGGGAGATGCGCTGGCCGGCGCCCCGGCCGAAGCCGGCCGAGCCGGCTGCGAAGCCCGCGGCCGACAAGGACGCGGCGGACAAGCCGAAGCCGAGCCTCGCGGCGCCGAAGCCCTCGGCGCGAGCGTCTGAGCCGCGGTCGTCCAAGGGTCACGGTCACGGCCACGGCACCTCCTCGGCGGGTTCGACGCGGACCACGGCGATCGCGGTGGCGGTGTTGTCGATCGTGCTGATCGGGCTGGGGTTCGTGGCGCCGACGGAGTTCCTGCGGCACCTGACCATCTTCCTGTTGGCGTGCATCGTGGGCTGGCACGTGATCTGGAACGTCTCGGCGGCGCTCCACACGCCCCTGATGAGCGTGACGAACGCGATCAGCGGCATCATCCTGATCGGCGGCATGCTGATGGTGAGGGGTGGGGAGTGGACCGCGGCGTCGATCCTGGGGATGGTGGCCATCCTCGTGGCGGCGATCAACGTGGCCGGCGGTTTCCTGGTGACACAACGCATGCTCCGCATGTTCCGCAGATAGAAGGAGGTCGATCATGTCCGAAGGACTTCAGATGATGGCTTACTTCGCGGCCAGCCTGCTGTTCATTTTCAGCCTGCGCGGCTTGTCGTCGCAGGAGACGGCGGGGCAGGGCAACACGTTCGGCATCGTGGGCATGCTGATCGCGGTGGGGATTACGGCCGCAGCGATGCTGTTCCCCGCGGCGGAGCCGGTGGCCGAGGTGGCCCAGGCGGGCGCCGAGGCAGCGCAGTCGGGCCACCTGGGCGTGGCGCTCGGGATGCTGGGCGGCGCGGTGGGGATCGGCGCGGTGATCGGCGCGGTGCTCGCGGCTCGCGTCCAGATGACGTCGATGCCGCAGCTCGTGGCGATCCTTCACAGCTTCGTGGGCCTGGCCGCCGTGCTCGTCGGCATCGGCTCGTATCTTCAGCCGCCGGTGCACGGCGGCGCCGACCTGGTGCACCTGATCGAGGTGTACGTCGGTGTGTTCGTCGGCGCGGTGACGTTCACCGGGTCGGTGGTGGCGTGGGGCAAGCTGGAGGGCAAGATCGGCAGCCGTCCGCTGCTGCTGCCTGGCCGCCACGTGCTCAACGCGGTCGCGATGCTCGGCACCGTGACGATGGGCGTGCTGTTCGCCATGGCGCCGGGGACCGAGGGGGTGCACTGGCTGCTCGGGATGACGGCGATCGCGGGGCTGCTCGGCATCCATCTGGTGATGGCGATCGGCGGCGGGGATATGCCCGTCGTGGTCTCCCTGCTGAACAGCTACTCCGGGTGGGCTGCGTCAGCGGCGGGCTTCATGCTCTCCAACGACCTGCTGATCATCACCGGCGCCCTCGTCGGCAGCAGCGGCGCGATCCTGAGCCTGATCATGTGCCGGGCGATGAACCGGTCGATCTGGAACGTGGTGTTCGGCGGGTTCGGGACCGAGCAGCCCAAGAAGAAGCCGAAGGAGGGTGAGGCGGAGCCGCAGGGCGAGGTCCAGGCGGTGGAGGTGGATGAGGTCGCCGACATGTTGATGGCGGCTCGCCGCGTGATCATCATCCCGGGCTACGGCATGGCGGTGGCGCAGGCCCAGCACCCGGTCAAGGACGTCACGACCCTGCTCCGGGATCACGGCGTGGATGTGCGCTACGCGATTCATCCGGTCGCCGGCCGGCTCCCTGGCCACATGAACGTGCTGTTGGCCGAGGCGAACGTGCCCTACGACATCGTGCTCGAGATGGACGAGATCAACGACGACTTCCCCCGCACAGACGTCTCGGTGGTGATCGGCGCCAACGACATCGTCAACCCGGACGCGCTGGACGACGAGTCGAGCCCGATCTACGGCATGCCAGTGCTTGAGGCGTGGAAGTCCGACAAGGTCATCGTGCTCAAGCGCAGCATGGGCGCGGGCTACGCCGGCATCGATAACCCCCTGTTCGTCAACGACAATACGCGGATGCTGTTCGGCGACGCCAAGGACTCCATGTCCCGCCTGCTGAGCCGTCTGCGCGAGCTCAACGACGCGTCCTGAGGCGTCCGGTCCCGTGCGCGTCCGAGAGCCCGACGAGGAGTGACGATGTTGGAGCACCTGAGCGAGCGCTGGACGCATTACAAGGGCCTGTGGACCGCCGAGCGGCCGCCCGGTCCCTCCGGAAACCGCCTGCTCGGCGTGATGCCGACCTTCCGCAAGGACCCGCTCGGCTCGCTCGAGCGGTTTCAGGTCGACTATGGCGACATCGCCGCGGTGCGGGTCGGTCCGATTCACATCTGGCTGCTCAACCATCCCGACCTCGTCGAGGAGGTGCTGCTCAAGCAGCAGGCGAGCTTCCGCAAGGACCCGGTCACGCGCAGCCTCTCGGTGATGCTCGGCGACGGCCTGCTGACCAGCGAGGGCGAGCACTGGCGGCGTCAGCGGCGTCGGTGCGCCCCCTCGCTCAAGCGTGCGCACATCCAGAGCTACGCCGACACGATGGTGCGGTGCGCTCTGGACGGGCTCGGCGCTCTGCCGCCCGGCGGCGTCCGGAACGTGCACACCGACATGATGGCCGTGACGCTGGAGATCGTGGCCGAGACCCTGTTCGGCGCCGCCGTCGACCCGAAGGCCAGCCGGCGGGTGGGCGAGGTGCTCGAGTTCGTGATGGAGGCGTTCATCAAGGACGCCCGGAGCTGGCGTCGGTTCCTGCCGCTGTGGGTGCCGACGCGCAATCGCGTGGAGGTCAAGCGCGCCGTGGCGGACATCGACACCGTGCTCTACGACCTGATCCGCAAGGGGCGGGCGGCCGGGGGCCACGGCGATCATCTCCTCGCGCGCCTGATCGAGGCGCGCGACGAGGACGGTCACACCATGGACGACGAGCAGCTGCGCGATGAGGCGGTCACCCTGTTCGTCGCGGGCCACGAGACGACGGCGCTGACGCTGAGCTACGCGCTCTTCGCCATCGCCCGGGATCGGTCGATCCAGGCCCGGCTGCACGAGGAGCTGGAGACGGTTCTGGCGGGCCGGCCGGCCACGGCGGAGGATGTGGGGCGGCTGCCGTGGACCTCGGCGATCGTGTCCGAGTCGCTGCGGCTCTACCCTCCGGCGTGGGCCATCGGCCGGCAGGCCACCGAGGCTGTGCGGCTCGGCGACTACACGCTGCCAGCGGGGGACCAGGTGATGATGTCGCCGTGGCTGCTGCACCGCGACCCGCGCTGGTTCGACGCCCCGAAGGCGTTCACACCCGAGCGCTGGCTCGACGGCCTGGCCGAGCGCCTGCCCCGGTTCGCCTACTTCCCGTTCGGGGGCGGGGCGAGGATCTGCGTGGGCAACCACTTCGCGATGATGGAGGCGGTGCTGGTGCTGGCGACGTGGATGCAGCACGTCGAGGTGTCGATGGTGCCGTCGTTCACGCTCACGCTGTCGCCGTCGGTGACGCTGCGGCCGGTGCACGGGGTGAAGCTGTCTGTGAAGCGGCGGGACATGGTCCTGCCGCCAGCCACCGGCGCGCCGCGCTGACCGGGACTACCAGCTGCCGACCTGGAAGCCGTCGTCACCGAGGTCGATGATGAGGCCGCGGGTCGCGTCGGCGGTCACCCAGATCATGCCGCCCTCAGCGAAGGTGATGAACTCGCCGAGGTGAGCGCGGGCGGCGTCGGGCTCGATCAGGAAGGCGATGCGGCTGGTGGCGCTGAGCCAGTAGATCGGGGCGTCCCAGGTGGCCGCCCGGTCGGCGCAGTGGGCGAGCAGTCCCTCGGGCGTCAGGCCCTCGGCGCAGGTCCAGCCGTCGGGCGTGCGTCGCTCGCCGCCGAGCCGGAAGCCCTCGGCGTTGAACATGAAGTTGTCGTCGTTGTCGTCGTCGGGGTTGACCGAGAACGGTCCCTGCGCCCAGTCCACCTCGACGCCTTCGATGGCCGGGGCGTCGGCGAGCAGCGCGCGCAGGGCAGGGGGCGCCTCGGCCAGCAGGGCCGCGTGGGCGAGCCTGGCCTCGACGCTCTCGAAGGGCAGGCCGAGCGCCTTGTCGTAGTGCTGGCGGGCCAGCTCGTCCTCCTCGATGTCGAGCAAGAACAGCGCGTAGTTCTGGTGGCGCTCCTTGCTGTCGGGCTCGAGCCCCAGGCCCTCGAGGTGGACGGCCTCGGCGTCGTCGGGGCGGTCGGTCTCGAGGTAGACGTTGGCCAGGGTCAGGCGGGCCCACCAGTCGTCCTTCAGCTCGAGGCTGCGGATCAGGACGCGCTCGGCGTCGACGAGCTGTCCGGCGCGGGCCAGGGCGTGGCCGGCCCAGAACAGGAGGCTGCTGGTGCCCGGCTCGAGGCGGTGAGCCAGCTCGAAGCGCGGCGCGGCCTCCTCGGGCCGATCGAGGTTGAGCAGGATCATGCCTGCGTCGAAGAGCAGCCGCCAGTCGAGCTTCTGCAGGGTGGCGTTGGCTTCGAGCAGCGCGAGGCCCTCTTCGTGGCGGCCGGCCTCCATCAGCGCGGCGACGGTGGCGTGGAGTTGATCGGGGGTCACGGCGGCGAGGCTCCTTGCGACAAACGGGCGAGGGCCCGTGGGCTGCTCCGCGAACGGGGCAGGGGTGGGCTGGGCAGGACGCGCGACAGGCGTGGAGGATGTCATGTCCGGGGAGGCTCCGGCGGACCACAAGCAGCGGCGAAGTGGCGTTGGAGGAAGGCGTGGGCGTTGCGCCAGCAGACCTTGTCCACCAACGCGTCCACGCCGAGTGCGTCAATCATCCTCGTGTGCTTTACCGCGCTGAGAGCAGAACGCAAGTCCTCTGCAAACTCCTGTAGCGAAAGGGCTGTCGGGTAGCACCCGAGCGGGTCGATCACCCCGTCGTAGTCGCTGCCGATGCAGACGCAGTCCCAGATCGTCCGTCGCTCCTGTTCACTGAGCCGATCATCCAGCATCACCACATCGACCAGGGCCAGGAGCTGCTCGATGAGGACGAGCGGCAGGTGGGCCTCGGGCGTGCGGTCGCCGGGCCGGAGCCCGAGGATGCGTTGGTCGAACACGAGGCCCATCAGGCCGCCGGAGCGATGGCACACCTGCACGTCCTCGTCGCAGATGTTGATGCCCCAGGCGTTGGCGAGGCCGCGGTGCCAGGTGTCGCTCTCCTGATCGGCGTGGGCGATGAGCTCGTCGAGGGTGCGGGTGTTGGCGTAGGCGATGTGGGACAGCACGAGCGGAATGCGCCCGCGGCCGCCGTCGATCTCGGCGCTGCGGGCGTTGTGGGGCTCGAGGATGGTCCGGTAGAAGGTCTGCCGGGCGAGCGGGCTCATGTGCTTGGCGTCGATCAGGATGCGTCGGCCGCCGAGGTCGTTGAGCTCGTCGTCGAGGTCGAGCAGGGCGCGGATGACGCGGCCGCCGAGGTCGTCCTCGGCCTCCAGGTCCTCCCCCATGCGCCGCGACTGGTCCATGACGAGCCGGCCTGCGTCCGGGAGCGAGTGGGCGTGGCCGCAGACGCCGTTGTCGAAGTGATGGGCGAGGGTGACGAAGAAGAGCGGTGAGGGCAGCCGCTTGAGCGCGTTGATGCGCTCGAACAGCAGGTCCGTGGGGACGCGTTCCTGATCGGGCCCGATGGTGAAGACGTGTCCGCCCTCGATGGACAGGATGACCGCGATCTCGTCGGCGTCGAGCACGGCCTCGAGGTGGGCGGGGTCGCGGACGAGGTGGTAGGTGCCGGTGACGGTGAGGTCGCCCCGTGGCCCGCGGTCGAGCCGGGCCTCGCAGCGCTGGCCGTCCTTGCTGGCGAGATAGGCGTACTCGGCGATGAATTCTTCCCAGTAGTCGTAGCTATCTGACATCATGAAGCGAAGGCGGTCGAGGCTGTATTTCATGACCAGCTTCTGGACCATGATGCGAAGGGGACCCTCGTTGCGGAGGATGGCCGTGGCCTCGTGAAGCGCGGCCTTTGGGCCCTCTTGCACGAGCGCCATGACGCTGCGCAGGGCGGTGGCCCCGCTGGCCAGCTTGAGCAGCTCGCGCGGGAACGACGTGTTGAGGCCCCGGTCGGGGTTGCCCCGGAAGAAGCCCGCCTCGATGGGCGTGATGGACGCAAAGACGATGCGCACGCCGCCGGCCACCATCTTCGGGAAGTCGATCTGCGCGTAGCCGGTGGCGCGGTCGCCGGCCTCCATCGCGTTCGGGTCAGAAGCCGGGACGTACCAGGGATGGAACCGGTCGGGGTCGTGCTCATCGGGCCCGTTGCGCAGCCGGTTGAAGCCGTAGAGGGTCGGGTGGCAATGCAGGTCAGCGAAGCGGGTCGACATGGGCAGGCCTCAAGCGTGTCGGGATGGAGTTGCGGGGCGGCGGTCGCGGCCCGGTGGCGCTGGACCGCGAGAGGATGGCGTGGCCGTTGGGCATTGTCCAGCACGGCCGTCTAGCCTCGATTGGTGACCGGCTGCGCCGCGGTGAGTGGAACGCGCGCCAACGCTGCGTGGGCGGAGCCTGCCGCGGCTGCTCGTGCACACGCATAAATTCGCAGGGAAAATAGATCGCGGGG
>Ga0100377_1000168_pt1 | contig 51861 bp, 38 predicted proteins | sample CryGeymeta201501_FD_83664 | JGI IMG/M metagenome (GOLD analysis project Ga0100377, IMG submission 83664) | Groundwater microbial communities from Crystal Geyser aquifers in Utah, USA - Crystal Geyser metaG 2015-01 | ecosystem: Environmental > Aquatic > Deep subsurface > Groundwater | place: USA... | reverse complement strand
GGCGTGGACGTGCTGGCGGCCCCGGACCTCACCGTGGGCGGGCTGAGTGTGGTCACCGACGCCGGGTGCGCGCGCGGGACGTTGCAGGCGACGGTGCACAACCGGGGCGCCGGGGCCGTCGGCGGGCCGCTGGCGGTGCGGTTCGTGGCGGTTGGGGACGGCGAGCGGCTGCTGTGCGAGGTCGCCTGGAGCGGACGGATCGAGCCGGGGGCCGGCGTGGAGGTCAGCTGCGAGGCCGAGGTGTCCGGCGAGGCGCTCACGGTGCGGGCGGAGGTCGGGCGGCCCGCCGCTGCGGGGGTGCTCGCGGAGTGTGAGGGCGGGAACAACAGCGCGACGACGGTGGTGGGGGCGTGTGAGTGAGGGAGGCGCGCCCGAGCTCCTGGTCCTGGCTGGAAGCCGAGCTCCTGGGTCATCGCCGGGGCTCAAACGCCCTCAGCCCGCCAGCTTATGCACCGCCTCGACGATCGTGTCGAACCAGGCCCAGAACACCACGCCGAAGACCGCGGCGAGCAACAACCCCACGGCGATGGCCGCCACGAAGAGCCACAGGCCGCGGCGACGACGAGGCTTCGGCGGCATGGGCACGGTCGCGCGGTCCTCGCGACGGGGGGGCGCAGGAACGGTCACCGGGTGGCGGCCTCCCGTAGGGGGCCGCGGCGGCGCGACTGGCTCGTTCAGCGGGCGATGGATGCCTGGGCCGGTGGCCACGGGGACGGTCGGCGCGCGCGCGGGGACCGCAGGCACGCTGTCGAGTAGGACGGTCTTCGCGAGCGGCCGGGACTGCTCCAGCGGAGGCGTCGTCGGCGCGCCGCCCCCCATCAAGATGCCCCGATCGGCGGAGTCGAGCTGCGACTCGTCGATGGTGACGCGGTGGGGGATGGCGAGGTGCTCGTCGGTGGACACGGGCGAGCGAGCCGGCCGCGCCGGGTCCGACGCGAGGGCCCGCGCCGGCATCCACGGCGGGCGGGAGACCTCGGGCAGCGTAGTGCTGAGCGGCGCGAGTTCGGACGGATCGGCCAGACCGCCCCAGGTCTGGGCCTCGGGGTCCCAGGTGGCGTCGACAGTCTCGGCGAACGGGGCCGCCGTCTCCTCCGTGGTCACCTCGCCGGGAGGCGACAGCGGCGTGGGTGCGGCAGCCCGCGCGGTCGAGGAGGCACCAGACGACCGGCTCAGGCCGATGCGAGCGTCCTGGAGAGCCGCGAGCAGCTCGGCCGCGGTCGAGTACCGCTCCGCGAGGCTCTTGCGCGTCGCCTTGTCGATCACGTCGCCGATCGGGGAGTCCAGCACCAGGCGTCCGAGCGGCACAGGCGCGTCGGCGACGTGCTGGAAGTAGACGTCCACCTTGCGGGGGCTGTCGAACACCCGCGCCGAGGTGAGCAGCTCGGCCATGACCAGCCCGAGGGCGTAGACGTCCACCGCGGGCGTCGGGGGCTGGCCGAGCACGAGCTCGGGCGCCGTGTAGTGCGGGGTCCCCAGGAGCTGGCCGGTCACCGTGAGGCTTCGGAGGGTGTTCATGTTCGCCTCGGGCGAGAAGACCTTGGCCACGCCGAAGTCCAGCACCTTCACGAAGTCCGGCTCGCCCGCGTAGTCACACAGGTAGATGTTGGCCGGCTTGATGTCGCGGTGTACAAAGCCGAGGCCGTGGGCCTCCATCAGCGCCTTGGCCACCTGGGTCGCCACCCGCACGACGCGTTCGGGCGAGAACGGGCCATCCTCCGCAAGGGCCACGTCGAGGGGCCGCCCTTCAAGAAACTCCCATGCGATGAAGGGGATACCGGCGTCCGTCTGGCCAAAGTCGTAGAGGCGCACGGTATTCGGGTGGTTCAGCCGCTGGACAATCTGGGCCTCGAGGTAGAAGCGCTTGACCCGGCTCGGGTCCGCCTTCGACTGAGGGGTCACGAACTTGAGCGCCACCACGCGGTTGATGGGGATCTGGACGGCGCGAAAGACCGCGCCGAACCCGCCCTGCCCCACGAGCTCCTCGATGCGATAGCGGTCCGCCACCACATCCCCGGGTCCAATGCTGGAGAGATCGGGAGGCATCGCAGGTTGCTCGGCCAGGGTTCTACACAGGCTGCCACGGGACGTCGGGGTGCAGGATAACCCTGGCGCGGGTCGCCGTAAACACTCGCCTTGCAATCAGCGTCGGGGCGGGCACAATCCCCGCGGACCCGAACCCGGACGCCGCCATGCCTCATCCGCCTCACGTCTCCCACCTCGACCACGTCGCCGCTGGCCTCGCGAGCCACCGCCGCCGGACCGTCCCGAGGCTGGGGATGCTGCGCCAGGCCGCCGTCGCCGCCATCCTCCGCGAGCCCCGGCACGGCGAGCTGGAGGTGCTGCTGATCAAGCGCGCGAACCGGGAGGGCGATCGGTGGTCGGGCCACATGGCGTTTCCCGGCGGCCGGGTCGATCCGACCGACACCAGCGCTCTGGCCGCGGCGATGCGGGAGACCCGCGAGGAGATCGACCTCGACCTGGAGGCCCACGGTGAGCGCCTCGGGGCGCTGTCCGACCTGATGGCGAAGGCCAGGGGGCGCATCGTGCCGATGGTCATCCACCCGTACGTGTTTCGCCTCGACGGGACGCCCGAGCTGCGGCCGAACGAGGAGGTGCAGGAGGTCGTCTGGGTGCCGATGTCGCTTTTCCTCGACCCGGCCGCCCGGTCGAGCTTCGTGTACACGTTCGCGGCGGTCGACCTGGCGCTGCCGTGCTACGACTTCGGGGGCCGACGGATCTGGGGGCTGACGTTGCAGATGCTGGACGAGCTCGTCGAGGTCGTGCGGTCCGCTGTGCCGGCCATCGGCGCGGTTGATTGACGCTGCGTGAGCAAGATCGCTATCCTGCACAGTGGCAACGGGTTGCACGACGCGGCGGGATGTGCGGAGCGGGGCTTCGCGGGGCTCGCCTGACGAGGACGTCGAGCGCCCGGACCGCGGGGGGGTTGCCCCTCACTCGGCAGGACGCCACACCTGTCGGAGCCGCTCACGTCCACCGGAGCCAGAGGCCACCGTGCACCGTCCACCCCGTGCCCACCTTCGCCGCCCGGCGCCCTTGCTGGCCGCCATGCTCACCACGGTCTGCGCCGCGACGGCGTGGCCTGCACCTGTACAGGACGACGACGCTGGCGCGTGGTCGGACGAGTTCGAGGCCAACGACACCGCGCCGGGCCGAAGCATGTTCGACGGCGAGCACGTCGAGTTCGACGGAGACGCGGGCAATGGCGTGCTGCGGCTGGTCGCGCCGACCATTCCTACGATCGAGGGGCGGCTGCTCCAGATCGACTGGTCGGGCGGGCGGAGCACGACGCCGTCGGACACGCTGGTGTTCGAGACGCGGTATGCCAACGTCTCGAGCAACATCCTCACGCAGAACTTCCCGGGACGGGCGGTGATGGCGCCGCTGGTCGGGGAGCAGGTCGGCGCACGGCCGGTCGCCAGGTTCCCGGTCACGCCGATCAAGGGCGTGGCGGACGTGGTGATCTACTACGCGTACAACGCCGCCGATCAGTCGACCAACGCGGCCATCCCCAGCCAGTCGTCGGTGACGAGCCTGTACTTCTACCGCGAGGTGGACACGGGGGCGCTGTCGTTCCTGACGGTCACCAACGAGAAGGACTCGACCAACGCCCCGAACGGCGCGCTCGCCCTTCAGGTCGAGGGGCTGCCGGCGGACACGACGCTGGCCTTCTCGGACAACCCGGGCGCGATGACGCTGGACGGCACGACGGCCACGGGCCAATGGGCCTGGGGGGCGTGCTGCTCGGAGGGCGGTGGGCTCACGTTGGGCCGTGCCGACTTCGACTTCACGGTCTCCGTCGTGCCGGCGGCCTCGGTGGGCTTCGCGGCGTGGCGGGACAGCTTCACGTACCGGGTGTACAGCGAGGCAGACGCCAACGCGTTCCCCTTCGCGCTGCTGGCCAAGCCGACCGACCCGGATAATCCGGAGCCCGTCACCGTGGCGTTCCACGGCGCTGCCGCGGGCACGCTCAACTCGGTCATCTACGATTTTGGTGAGATCCCGTTCAACGCGAGGCGGCACTACCTGCCGTTCACGTGGGAGGCGGACGTGCCGGACGGCGGCTCGATCGCCTTCAGCTTCCGCATCGGCGACACCGAGCAGGAGCTGCGCGACGCCCCGTGGTCGACCGCGGTGTCCGACCCGAGCATCGACGTGCGGGCGCTCGTGGACGATCCGCGTCGATTCTTCCAGTACCGGGCGACGTTCCGGCTGCCCCCGGACGGGTCGTCGGGGCTGGACCCCGATCCGGTCCTCGCGCTGCGCCGGGTCGAGATGCCGTGGTACGTGGACGCGCTGCCGGTGCTGGAGCCGGAGGGCTGGGCGGTGAGCGTGCTGATCGACCCGCGCCCCGACCCGGTCACCTGGCAACGGGTCCGCTACGCGGGCTCGCCCATGGGAGCGGCCACGAACATCGGCGTGGACGTGCTCGACGGCGAGTCCTTCGAGGTGTTGCTGGCGAACGTGCTCGACGACGAGGACATCAGCCAGATCGATCCGGTCGCCCACCCGAGCTTGCGGCTGCGGGCGCGGCTGAGCCAGCGCGAGTCGGTGTGGCCGGAGGACTCGCCCACCCTCAACAGCTGGGGCGTCACGTGGATCTCCGACCGCGACGGGGACCACGTCCCCAACACCGAGGACAACTGCCCCAACTTCCCGAACCAGCGCCAGGCCGACGCCGACCAGGACGGCCTCGGCGACCCCTGCGACCCTGACGTGGACGGCGACCTCACCGACGACGCCGTGGACAACTGCCCCCTCGACCCGAACCCCGACCAGGCCGACAACGACCGCGACGACGTCGGGGACGCCTGCGACGAGGACGACGACAACGACGGCATCTTCGATCTGGCCGACAACTGCCCGCTGGTCGCCAACACCGCCCAGGACGACCGCGACGGCGACCGCATCGGCGACGTCTGCGACGACGACCTCGACGGCGACGGCCTCTCCAACGCCGACGAGGACGCTGCCGGCACCGACCCGCGCGACGCCGACTCGGACGACGACGGCGTGCTCGACGGCGACGAGGCCGACTGGAGCGCCGACTCGGACGGCGACACCCTCATCAACGCCCTCGACCCCGACTCGGACGACGACGGCCTCCTCGACGGCACCGAGGCCGGCGTGACCACCGACGAGTTCGGCCCCGACACGGACGCGGCGGCCGGCCACTTCGTCGCCGACCTCGACCCGAACAGCACCACCGACCCCACCCAGGCCGACAGCGACGGTGACGGCGTGGACGACGGCGAGGAGGATCTGAACCACGACGGCGCGCTCGACGACGGCGAGTCGGACCCGAGCGACGGCGAGGATGGGGGCGCGGCCAACAACGGCGCGAACAACGGGGGGGCGACGAACAACGGCACGAACAACGGCGGGGCTTCCAACAACGGCACCGACGGCAACACCGACAACAACGGCGGCGCCCCGGCCGCTGGCGGCACCACCGACGACGGCGGCTGCGGCTGCGCCACCCCCACCGGCCGCGCGTCGGGCGGACCGCTCGCCCTCGCGCTGCTGATCCTCGGCTCCATCTTCATCACCCTCCGACGGGAGCGCCGCTCATGAACGCACGACTTCGCCGCATCCTGCGCACGCTCGCGGTCCCGGTGGGCGCGCTGACCGTCCTGGCCGCCACCCACGCCGCGGCCACGCCGACGGTGGACCACCTGCTGGGCACCTGGTCCGACACCTTCTCGCTCGGCGACCCGATCCCGGGCCAGAGCGTCTCGATCAGCCAGCACGTCGACTTCGGCGGTGCTGAGAACGACGGCTTCCTCCAGCTCGTCCCGCCGGACCGCCCGGCCATCCCCGGCTTCGTCGTCCAGGGCGACTGGTCGGATGGCCCGACGCCGGACGTCTCCACCGTGCTCGCCGGGCAGCGCGGCTTTCGCTCGGTGACGCGCAACCTCCTGTACGAGAACTTCCCGGGGCGCCTGGTGCTCGCGCCCGTGGTCGTAGGCCAGGCGGGCGCCCTGCCCTTCACGCGGGGCCCGATCGCGCCGCTCCGCACAGCCCAGACGGCGTTCGAGTTCTACGGCTACGCCGGCGCGTCGATCAACGCGCCGGAGCCGAGCCAGTCGCAGACGGCCTTCTTGTTCTTCCAGCGGGACACGCGGGACGGGCTGCTGTCGATGGTGTTCATCTCCAACGAGCGCCTGTCGACCGGCGGCGAGAACGAGGCGAGCGTCTACTGGGATTTCTGGCCTCTGCCCGAGGGCAGCTTCATCGCCGAGTCGGACGACCGGAGCGAGTTCAACCTCGGCAACAAGACGCTCCCGAACGGCGACGTGGTCCCGGCGGCGCTGGGGCGATGGCACTGGTTCACGTGCTGCTCGGACGGCGGCGCGCTCACGCTGCCCACCTCCGAGTTCCTGCTCTGGGGCGAGATCATCGGCGGCGCGAACCTGACCATCGGCGGCAACGGGCTGGACTACTGGGTCGACCACTACGCGCTGCGCTTCTACACCGAGCTGGACGACAACGCGTACACGACCCTCCTGCTCCAGCAGCCGGAGAGCGCCGCGACCCTGCCGGCGGTGCCGATCTGGATGTCTGGCGCGCTCAGCGGCGAGATGGACTCCGTGGTGTTCGACCTCGGGGCGCGGGAGGGCTCGATCGTCTGGGACGACTTCTCGTTCGTGGCCGAGGTGCCGGCCGGGGGGGCGCTGCGCTTCTTGGTGCGGTCCGGTGCCACGGCGGAGGCGCTGGAGGCGAGCCCCTGGCTCGGTCCGATCACCGAGACGGGCACGCCGCTGGGCGACCTGCTGACGGCCGGTGACCGCTTCGTGCAGTACCGCGCGGAGATGGAGATCCCCGACCCGGTAACGGCACCCGACCAGGCCGACGCGCTCGTCCGGCTCGCCGAGGTGCGCATCGACTTCGCGGAGATCTTCGACGCGGCCCAATCGCCCATGGGCGAGGCGCTCAGCGGCGCCATCTCGCCCGACCCGAAGCCGTTCCGCTGGCTCGGCGTCGACTACGGCACCGACCTCGACGTGCCTGGCGGCGAGCAGCTCTTCGTCGACGTGCTCGACGGCCGGACATTCGAGCCGCTGCTGGTCGGCATCGGCGCGCGTGACGACATCGGCTCCATCGATCCGGCGGCCCACCCGAGCCTGCGGCTGCGGGTCCGCTTCGCGACCACCAACCCGGACCCCACGGCCTCTCCGCGCCTGAACGACTGGTCGGTCCGCTGGGTGGTCGACAGCGACGAGGACGGCATCCCCAACGACGATGACAACTGCCCCTTCCTGTTCAACCCCGACCAGGCCGACTTCGACAACGACGGGACCGGCGATGTGTGCGAGGACGACTTCGACAGCGACGGTGTCCTGAACGCCGACGACAACTGCCCCTTCGTGCCGAACGTCGACCAGGCAGACAACGAGCTGGACGGCGTCGGTGATCCTTGCGACATCGACGACGACAACGACGGCGTCGCGGATGTGGTCGACAACTGCGCCCTGACCGCGAACCCCGACCAGGGCGACCTCGACGGCGACTACCTCGGCGATGTCTGCGACGACGACATCGACGGCGACGGCCTCTCCAACGCCGACGAGGCGACCCTCGGCTCCGACCCCCGCGACCGCGACTCCGACGACGACGGCCTCCTCGACGGTGTGGAGGCCGCAGCGGCCGAGCTCGACCCCGACGGCGACGGCCTCTCCAACCCGGTCGACCCCGACAGCGACAACGACGGCCTCCTCGACGGGACCGAGGCCGGCCTCGACGGCACCGACCTCGACCCCGACACAGACACGACCGCCGGCAACTTCATCGCCGACGCCGACCCCAGCACGACCACCGACCCCCTCGACGACGACACCGACGACGGCGGCACACTCGACGGCGACGAGGACCTCAACCACAACGGCAAGCTCGACCGCGACCCCGACAACCCCGAGACCGACCCCAACAACCCGGACACCGAGCGTGGCCGCCCCAACCCGAACGTCAACAATGGCGCGAACAACGGGGGAGCCACCAACAACGGAGGAGCCACCAACAACGGCGGTGGAGTCAACAACGGCGGGGCCGGCAACAACGGTAACACCAGTAATAACGGCAACATCGACAACAACGGGACAGACAACAACGGCAACGGGGCCGGCGGCGCCCCCTCGTCCAGCGGCGCCGACGACAGCGGCTGCGCCTGCGCGGTGTCCCGCACCACCTCGCCGACGCCCGCCTTCCTGCTCGCCCTTCTGGGCTTTGTGGCCGTGCTCCGGCTTCGCCGCCGCCGATGAGCGAGCGACGCGCCCCTGGCGCCCTCGTCATCGCCATCGCGGTGGCCCTCGTCGCGGTGGGCGGCCTCGTCGCCTACCAGCTGAACGACCCACCGCAGGGATCGTCGGAGGCTGAGGACCGCGTCTCGGCCGAACCTCAAGCCACCGAAGGCACGCACACCCCGCCTCCGACCGAGGGCCGGGCCGACCCTGCCCCTTCGCTCGACGCCGCGCCGACGCCACCCCCGCAGGCCATCCCGACCTGCGAGCCGGGTGGGTTCGTGCCGACCTCCTACCGGTCGACGACCATCGCCGAGGACGGCCGGGTGGACCTCGACAGCGGGTGGAGCCTGTACAGGCAGGCGCGCGGGCGGTCGGCGACCTCGGCGCTGCCGGACAGCGAGGCGACTCCGCTGACGGTGCCGGGCTTCACGCCGCTGGGGCTGGAGGGGCGCAAGGTCGTGTTCTGGGCGGTCAAGACCTTCACCGTCGCCGAGGACGCCGACCTCGGCGCGCTCTCGCTCGACCTCGGGGCGCGGCAGGGAACGACGACGGTGTGGCTGAACGGCAAGAAGGTGGCGGGGCCCGTCAAGCACCACCCCATCCTGATCGACGGCGAGCGCCTCGCACATGGCAAGAACGAGGTTCGGCTCCAGCTCGAGCTGAGCAGCTTCTCGGGCGGGCTGCACTGGGCCGGGACGCCTGCGCTCGGCGTCGTCGAGCACGGGACGCGGGGGCACACGGTCCGGACGTTCGTGAGCAAGGTGGACGGGAGCCGGCAGTCGCTGGCCGTGTTCATCCCGCCGTGTGGCGACCTCGTCAAGCCGCGCCCGCTGCTGCTGGCGCTGCCCGGCTGGGGCGGCAACCCCGACGGCTACCGCCCGTCTCGCCTCTACGAGCTCGCCGAGGAGCGCGACATGATCGTGGTCGTGCCCGATCCGCGCGGCAACGTGCTCTACATCGACAAGGCCGAGGACGGCGTGCTGGAGGCGCTCGACCTCGTGATGACCGAGCTTCTGGTCGACAAGGACCGCGTCCACATCATGGGCCTGTCCATGGGCGGGGCGGGCGCGTTGCAGCTCGCCTACCACTACCCCGACCGATTCGCGTCGGTGGCGGCCTGGTACGGCGACAGCAAGTACGACATGGGCACCTACGTCAAGAGCATCCTGAAGACCCGCGAGCAGGCCGACCGGTATAGCGTCATCAACTTCGCGGCCAACAGCCGCAACTTCCCCGTGCTGCTCATCCACGCCCACGACGACGCCGTCAGCCCGGTGGAGCAGTCGATCTGGCTGTTCGAGGAGGCGCAGGCGCTGGGGCTCAAGAACCATCACCTCATCGACCCGCCGAAGGGCGGCCACAGCTTCGCCGTCGTCGAGGACCACCTCGACGACGCCTTCACCATGTTCGACGCCGCCGTCCGCAACCCCCTCCCCGCCCGCGTCGCCTTCCGCTCCAACAGCTGGCGCTACGTCGAGGCGTGGTGGATCGAGGTGGTCCCTGCGCGCGACGGCGCCTTCGGCCGTGTGGACGTGGCGTGGGATCCAGACGCGGACAAGCTGCACTTCTTCGCCTTCGACAGCGGCCTCGAGGCCGTCCGCATCGACGCAGACGCGCTCGATCTGGTGGAGTGCGGCGAAGTGTCAATTGAGGCGGAGGTGGAGCTGGAGGGGGAGGTTATACTGAAGAAGCTGGTGGGGGTCAACCAGGTCCACTTCTGGAAGGAGGGGATGGAGCGGTTCGCCGTGCTCGTGCCCGTCGAGCACGGCTCGGCGCGCCTGCCGATGATGGGTAACGGTCTGTACCACATGGACTTTCGCTGACTCTACAGGCGGCGCAGGAGCGCCCGTCAAGCCCCGAGGACACGCCGATGACGACGCTGCACCACCTCCACCCCGGCCGCGCCAGCCTGCACGGCCAGTACAACGCCGCCCTCACGCCGGCGCTCACGGTGCGGTCCGGTGACGTCGTGCACGCGCACGACCTGCTCGATGTGTCCTGGGGGCAGGAGCAGCACGGCGAGGCTGGCCAGCCTCGGCTCAAGTGGGGGCCGCGGGAGGGCGAACGCGACGCCGGGCCTGCGCTGCACGGCCCCATCGCCGTCGAGGGCGCCGAGCCGGGCATGGTGCTGGAGGTGGAGCTGCTGGAGGTGCGGCCGGGGCCGTGGGGCTGGACCTGGGTCGGGCCCCAGCCGAGCACGCGCGCCTGGCACGCCGGGCTCGGCATCGCCCCCGAGACGCAGGCGTTGGTGCGCTGGACGCTCGACGCCGACCGCGGCGGCGCCACCTCCGAGCACGGCCACGCCGTCGACCTCGCCCCCTTTCCCGGCATGATCGGGGTCTGCCCCGCCGGACCGGGCTGGCACGAGGCGTGGTCGCCGCGCCAGGTCGGCGGCAACATGGACTGCCCGGAGCTCGTTGTTGGCGCGCGGCTCTTCTTTCCGGTCGCGGTGCCTGGCGCGCTCCTGTCCCTCGGCGACGGACACGCGCGCCAGGGGTACGGCGAGGTCGCCGGGACGGCCATCGAGTGCCCGATGGAGCGGGTGGCGATGCGGTTGACGCTGCACGAGGGGCAGCAGGCCAGCGGCCTCACCGCCCTCACGCCGCGCGGGCGGGTGACCTTCGGCTTTGACGCCGAGCTCCACCGCGCCGCCGAGCTCGCCATGGCGGGCATGCTCGACCACCTCGTCGAGGCGCTCGGCGTCGACCGTTCTCTGGCGCTGGCGCTGGCCAGTCCGGTCGTGGATCTGCACGTCACCCAGGTCGTGAACGGGGTCTGCGGGGTGCACGCCGTCTTGCCGCACGGCGCGCTCCGCCTGCCCGGTCGTTAGAGCGCTGTGAGCACCCGTCGAGCCTGGCGCCTCAGAGCCTTCGAATCGCCAGGGCCATCTGCGGGTGCGCCTCGAACAGGCCGTGGAGCTGATCGCGGCCCAGGAACAGCACCGTCGCGTTCTCCTCGGCCACCAGCGCCTCGAAGGCGGCGCCGCTGAACCCCGTGGTGCCCGCGTCGAACAGCGCGCCCACCTCCAGGATCGGCGCCTCGACGCCCGCCCCACGCTCCACCCGCACCCTCCCGTTCAGCACCAGATACAGCCCCGCGCCCGCGTCCCCTCGCCGGACGACCGCGTCCCCCGCCCGCGCATACCGACGCCGGAACCGATCGCGCACGGCGTCGCGCTCCTCCAGGCGGAACCCCTCGAAGACCACGTGGGTGGCCAGGATCATCCGAAGCAGGTGGTCGTAGTGACTCTCCCAGATCAGGTTCCAGACCGTCGGATCGCGGCGGCCGAGCGCCGTCAGCACCCGCGCCCCCACCTCCAGCACGTCCACCTCCCCCACCGCCCGCGACACCCGCTGCTGGAAGGAGCCCTTCAACAGCTCCGACGCACCGAGCACCGAGCCCGGCCGGCACGGCCCCAACGACCGCTCCATCCCGTACTGCTGCACCACCAGCTCCACCTCGCCGCGCAGGATCACCAGCAGGCGGTTCAGGGGCTGATCGGCGTCGATGAGCGGCGTGCGGGGCGGGAGCCGCAGCAGCGTCGTCGCGTCGAGGAGCTGGCGCACCGCCGCGCTGTCCAGCTTGTCCCACAGCGGCGACGACGCCAGACCGGTCACGTCGATGGCCGTCGACGCCGGCTGGAAGACCTGGCGCGACGCTGGCGGCGGCTCCTCTGGATGAGGCACCGAGAACGCCACCGACGGCGTCGACTTCGCCGTCTGCACCCGCTCGGTCGAGCTCATCGGGGTCACGAGCGCGCTCCGTTGAAGCCCGCGCAAGGTCGCCGCGCCGGGCTGCGCCGCAGGCACCGACGCCGCTGCCGCCGGGCTCGCCACGTGGCGCGGCTCCTCCTCCCGCACCCGTCGCGCCGCCCGAAGGCGCTCCAGCGCGTCCCTGGCGTCACCCGCGCCCGTGTGGCTCCGCATCGCCTCGCGCGGCACCCGGCCGACGCCGGCCCGCGGCGCCTCCTCGGGTGGAGCCTGCGCGGGCAGCGGCGGCGGCGCCGACGAGCGCGTCCGCGCCGCCAGATCGTCCAGCCTCCGTCGGGCGTCCAGCGTCCGGTTGGCGTCCGGTGGCACCACGCCCCGCGTCCGCGTCGCCGCCGGCACCGCGAACCTCGAACCCGCCGAGATCAACTCCTCCGGCGTCGGCCCCCTGGAAGGGACCGGGATCGCGCGCGCCTGCACCGGCCGGGGAGCCGGCTCGGGGGCCGCTGGCCTGGGCTCCTGACCGCGGAAGGTCATCTGACGTGGATCCTGGGACTCTGGCCGCGCCCAGCCCATCCGGCCTGTCTCGGGCCGGCGTGACGCCTTCTCCCGCTCGTGCTCCTCGATGATGCGCTGGCGCGCGGCCTCGGTCTGGCGGCGATCCAGCGCCGGCATCTGAAGCGTGGGCGTCTCGTGGCGATCGCCATAGCGCGGACGGGCCTCGGCGACGGCGTCCATCACCGTCGCCGCCAGCAGCGCGTCCCGCTCCACCTGGGTGATCTCGCCCGACCGATCGAGCCGGTGGACCAGATCGTCCACGGGCACGGTCACCGTGTGATGCTCGCCCGGCAGGTGGCGCGCGCTGGCCAGCGACGCGCTCGTCTGGGGGAGCGCCACGGCCGGCAGCGGCTCGGCCGACCGCCGGGACGCCATCCCCAGCGCCTCACGCCACGTGCGCGCGGCCTCGAGGCTGGTGGCGCACAGACGGCGCACCAGCTCCTGCGTCGCGCTGTGGCCGGGGCTGATCTGCATGATCGCCAGGCACACCTGGATCGCGCGACGCCCATCCCGACGGCGTCCGAGCGAACGCGCCGCGACGAAGTAGACCTCCACCGCCTCCTCGGGGCGGCCCCGGGCGACCAGCGTATCAGCCAGGCGCAGGCGCGCCTCGACGTTGCTCGGGTCGTCCGCGAGGAGCCGTTCCAGGTGTGCAATGGAGTCGTCCGACATGCCCTGTCCGCTGCGCAAAGTCTATCCGGCCACGAGGCGTGACGTCGCCGCCCACGCGCTCGCCATGCGCCACCGCTGGCGTCTCCTCGTCACCGTCCGCGGGCCTACACTACCAGAGCGATCCGCCCCCGGAAACCGTTTCGAGCCGCCCATCGCGACACCGCGACGCTGGCGCCGCGCCGCAACCGCGGCGCGGCGCTCAAGGGTCTTCGCAGCGCGTTCGGTCCGGCTCGAGGAAGGTGCCCAGGCTCGTCCGGGCGGCCAGGATCTCTGCGCAGTCGACCTCACCGTCCCCGTCCGTGTCGAGATCCATGCCATCCTCGTCCACGCGGACCAGGCGCGTGAAGCTCCAGGCATCGTTCGAGACGGTCGCATAGGGGCTGGCGCAGAAGGCGTTGCTGGCGTCGAGGACCGTCTGCTCGGTCGCCATGTAGCCGCTGCCCACGATCGTGCCGTCCGGCTGGAGCGTCCCGTGCACGGACGAGATCGAGCGCTGGACGATGTAGACCTCGCACGCGTCGCCGCCGATGCTCAGCGTGGCGCCGTCGTGGCCGTCCTCATCCGAGTCGTAGATTCGCGCGTCCGGGAGCTCCGAGGCCAGCGGCATCCGCTCGTCCAGCGGGTCGTCGAGGCGGATGCCCCAGAGCTGCACCTGCACCCCGCCGTCGTAGCCCAGCCGTCCCGGCGTCCCGATCACCACGCTCTCCACCTCGAGCGGGCTGGCCGCGGCGAGGATGGCGTCCGAGACGACCGTCTCCAACCCGAGCAGCGGGGTGTTCACGGCTGCGCAGACCGTGTGGGTCTCGTGGAGATGCACGCCCTCCTGGACGATCTTCACCCGGTGGATGTACCGCGTGCGGAGCTCGTCGGTGCCAAACACCGTGACACAGGTCGACCAGTCGCCCACCAGCGCCCAGGTGCCGGTCAGGTCCTCCGAGACTGGCCCCACGACCGCGTCGTCCATGCCTCCGGCGTCGAGGTCGGCGAAGACCTGCTCGCGAAACAGGGGCTCGGTCAGCTCGGGCTCGCAGCCCCACAGCGCCCAGAGGGCACCGACCAGCCCCAGCCACGGCCACACGCGTCGCCCCGCGCGTCCCATCGCGTCCGCCATGGTCAGTACCTCCATCGGACGTCGATGCCCAGGGCGAGCAGCTGCCCCCAGGAGCCGAAGCCCGGAAAGCCCGGGTTGCCCGTCTGAAGCCCCTGATGCTGAGGCACCGGTTGCCCGGTCGACGGGTCGACGACCTCGTCCGGCAGCTCGTCGCACAAGGTGCTCACGCCCGGCTCACAGTTCGCGTACTGACCGGACGGCAGCTTGTTCACGTCCCGCGGCACCAGATACTGCGCCTGCACGAACCACGACACCTCCACCGGAAAGCCGAACAGCTCCAGCGGATGGCCCGTCCCCATGGACAGGATCAGCCGGTCGTTGTCCACGTAGTTCGTCCGGCCGGTCTGCTCCGGCACGGGCGTGCGCTCGTAGCCGATCCCGGTGCGCACGGTGAACCAGGGCTCGAGCTCCATCTCCACGCCGATGCGTGGGGTGAGCGTATTCCGAAAGTTCGCGTTGCGCTCCGCTTGATTGTTCAGGTAGCGGTCCCACAGGGAGTAGGTCACGTCCCCCATCACCGACAGCCCCTCGGCCTTGTAGCTCGCCCCCATCACGAGCTGATGCGGCGAGTACGCCAGCGTGTTCGGCAGGTTCTGGAGCACCGGGAAGACGTCCTCGTTGGTCTGAAAGCCCCTGATCTGAATCTCGTTTTTGACATCCACCGAGAGGTAGATCTCGCCGCGCCAGGTCAGCCCCACTTGCACACCGGGCGCCGCCTCGATCATCACCCCGGCGTGCGGCGCCACGTTCCCGGCCTGCTCCTGGTTGAGCACCACGTCCACGTTCGCCTGGTCCGTCGGGTTGTCGATGTATACAAAGTTCGTCCCCCCGGTCGAAGGCAGGAAGCTGAGCCCCAGCCCCACCGAGAACCACTCCGTCACCGCGTACGACGCGCCCACGATGATGACCTGGTGCTGCGTCCGCACCCCCAGCAGCTCGAAGTCCAGCCCGTTCGAGAAGTATTGCTCCCGCTCGTCGACGAAGTGCGTACGCTGCAGCCCCAGCCGGTTCACCGGCAGGTAGGCCATCCCACCGATCCGCAGGTTCGGGATGCCCAGCGACGACACGGCCCCGATGTAGAAGCCGTAGGTGTTCAGTATGTCGTCGGTGTTCTCTCGGGGCCGGAGCAGGTAGCTGGTCGGGATGCGCGCCGAGGTCTGCCCCCGGTCGGGCAGATCGTACCCGGGCGGCCGCGCCTTGAGCCCGATGTTCACGTCATCCACCGCCACCAGGATGCCCATCCCGATGTTGGGCTCCGTGAACGACATCGCGGCCATGTTGTAATACAGCGCCGAGAAGTCGTTGGCCTCCCCGCTCATCCCGCCCCCGAGCGCCGTCGACCGCGCGCTCAGCCCGAAGATATCCAGCGGACCGGCCTCCGAGGGGGCCGCAGCCAGCACGCCGAGGCACGCCACCACCACCGCCACCCACGGGGCTCCACCCCGCCTCCCACGATCCATGTCCATGCTCTTCCGTCCAGCCCGAGTGTGCGTGACCAGCGCGTCCGGTCGGAGGTTCTACCAAAGCCACCCCCGAAACGAAAGGCGGGGAGGATCGCCTCTGCGATCCTCCCCGCCTCGATGCCCACAAACAGACGGCTGTGGCGCGGCCTCAGGGGTACATGCCGCTGGCCTGGGAGACGAGCTCCCGGAACTCGGTGTGCTCGGGGGTCTCCAGGCTCACCGCGGAGGCGGCCACGGCGTTGACCGCCTCGAAGTCGGCGCCATCGACGTGCGGGCTGTACCGAAGGATCTCGGCGAACTCGGCCACCGCGGCGCCGAACCGGAAGCTATCGGAGGCGTCGGCGAAGCTGGCGTGGGCGTCGCCGAGGGGCAGGCCGTGGATGATCTCCTCGCTCGCGCCGCCCTCGGGCTTCTTGTAGCGGATGTGCACCGTCGCCATGGGCTCTGCGGCGGCGTCGACGGCGCTCACGCCGTCGATCAGCTCCAGCTCGAGGTAGGCCGTGACGGTGTGGCCCGAGCCGATCTCGCCAGCGTCCACGGTGTCGTCCACGAAGTCGTCGTCGGCGATGTTGCGGTTCTCGTAGCCGATCAGCCGGTAGCGGGCGACGACGGCGGGGTTGAGCTCGACCTGGATCTTGACGTCTTTGGCGATGACCTGGAGCGTCCCCATCAGCTTGAAGCCCACCGCGCGGTCGGCCTCACGCTCGGTGTCCACGAAGGCGTAGTTGCCGTCGGCCTCGTTGGTGAGGGCCTCGAGGAAGCGATCGTCGAAGCCGTAGGTCCCGTAGCCGCCAGCGAAGCCGAGCACGGACAGGAAGATGTTGCGATCCCGCCACGACACCACCAGATCGACCAGCGCGTCCCCCGTGACGCCGACGTTGAAGTCGCCGTCCGTGCACAGCACCACCCGGTTGACCCCGTCCGCGACGAAGACCGACTGGGCCAGCTCGTACGCGGTCCGGATGCCCGCCGCGCCGTTCGTGCTGCCGCCCGCCTCCAGGTGGTCGATGGCCGACAGGATCGTGTCGCGCTCGCTGACGCTGGTCGGCTCCAGCACGATGCGGTCGGCCCCGGCGTACGCCACGATCCCGATGGTGTCGTCACCGCCGAGCTCGTCCAGCAGGCGCCGCAGGGAGTACTTCACCAGGCCGAGCTTGAGCGGATCGGACATCGACCCGGACACATCCACCAGGAAGATGAGGTTCGCCGGCTTCTTGGCCGCCGGGTCGATCGCCTCGCCCTGGATGCCCACCCGCATGAGCTGCAGGTTCGCCCCGAACCGGCTCGGCGCCGACTCCAGATGGACGGCGAAGGGCTCGGGCGAGTTCGGCGCCGGGGCCTCGTAGTCGTAGTCGAAGAAGTTGATGAACTCCTCCACCCGCACCGTGTTGGGGTCGGGCAGATAGCCGCTGGTGACCGCGCGACGCATAAGGGTGTAGCTGGCCGTGTCCACGTCGATCGAGAAGGTCGCCAGGTTGTCCACCGACGCGTCCACGAAGTCGTTCGTGTCGGGAAGATCGCCGTCCGGGGGCAGCGGCTCCTCCCAGTCGCCACCGTTGTTGGTGCCGTCGCTGTAGTAGTCGCCGTTGTTGCCATTGTTGCCGCCGTTGTTGACGGCGCCGTTGTTGCCGCCGTTGTTGACGGCGTTATTGCCGTTGTTGGCGTCATCATCGGTGCTGCTGTCGAAGTCGCCGTTGGCCCCACACGAGGCCGCGAGGGAGACGAGCAGGCCGGTGGACAGGAGCACGAGGACGGTGCGGGTGAGTCGGGTGCGACGGGACGGTTGCATGGGACACCTCAGGGTGGATGTGGGAATCAACGCTCCTCCAATCACCCGGTTCGAGTCACCCGCCTGGCGTTGTGACAGCCGCGGCACGATATTCTTCGCCCCGCGTCCGTGCGTCTCGCACAGACTCGGGCTATCATCCGCCGCGCCTCGCAAGGAACTGCTGGAGCTGCTGAGTTGACACCCTCCCATCGCGACCAACTGGAACAGACGCTGAGCGCAGCGCTGGCCGCTCAGCGCGTCGGGGACAGCCACGACCCGCACCTGACCCTCCGCGCCCAGCCCGCAATCGACTCGCAGCCCGTGCTGGACGGGCTCGGTGAGGCCCACACGGTGCAGCTGGACACCGCGCGTCTGGCGCCGGTGGAGACCGAGGCGGCGCCGCTCGAGCCGCCCATCCCGCTGAGGGACGTCACCGAGGACGTGGACGCCGGGAGGACCCTCGCGCAGGGAGGCATGGGCCTCGTGCGGCTCGCCCATCAGCACGCGCTCGAGCGCGAGGTCGTCATCAAGTCGCTACGGCCGGGCACCCGCACGCCGGACGCGATGACCGCGCTGCTGGTCGAGGCCCGCCTGTCGGGGCGGCTCGAGCACCCCAACATCATCCCGATCCACACGCTGTGCTGGAGCAAGGAGGAGGGGCCGGTCATCGTCATGAAGCGCGTGGAGGGCGTCTGCTGGACCGAGCCCCTGCACGACGACGAGCACCCGTTCTGGGACGGCTTTGAGGGCGACCGGCTCCAGCGCCACCTCGAGATCCTCCTCGACGTCTGCAACGCCGTCGAGTACGCCCACAGCCGCGGCATCATCCATCGCGACATCAAGCCCGACAACGTCATGGTGGGGCACTTCGGCGAGGTCTACCTGCTGGACTGGGGGGTGGCGTTCGTGGAGGGGCAGGAGGGGCCGGTGGGCTCGCACATCATCGGGACGCCGCACTACATGGCCCCGGAGATGACGGAGCCGGAGCGCACGGTCGACATCCGCACGGACATCTTCCTGCTCGGCGCCGTGCTGCACGAGGTGCTGGTCGGCCGGCCACGGCACACGGGCCGCAACCTGATCCACGTCCTGCTGCAAGCCTCCGCCGCCGCGCCCTGCACCTACCCCGACACGGTCCCTGAGGAGCTCGGCGAGATCTGCAACCGGGCGTGCCATGTGGAGCCCGACGAGCGGTATCCCACGGTCGCGGCCTTCCGCGCCGCGCTGACCGGCTTTCTGCGGCACCGGACGTCCGTCCAGGCGACGCATCGCGCCCTGGAGGTGCACCGCGCGCTCGTCGACCGGATCGCCGCCGCGGCCCCGGACGACCTCGACGCGCGCCTCGAGGTCAACCGCCTTTTCAGCGCCGCGCGCTCGGGCTTCCAGCACGCCCTGGACACCTGGCGGGAGAACCGTCGCGCCACGGACGGGCTGCGGGCGAGCCTCGACGCCATGATCCGGTTCGAGCTGGCCGGCGCCAACGTCCGCAGCGCCGAGCTCCTCCTGGCCGAGATCGACGACCCTGCGCCCGACCTCATCGCCTCCATCGAGGCCCTCCGGGTCCAGCTCGACGCCGACCGCTCCGCCCAGGCCCGCCTGACCGAGCTCAAGGGCGAGATGCGGCTGCACGGCCTGAGCTGGTCGCGCAGCCTGGTCACGGCGCTGCACGGCACGACGGTCGCGGCGGTGCTGTTCACCCTGTCCTGGATCCTTGCGGACCAGGGGCCGCCGTCCTTGCTCGCCCAGTTTGTCTTCCTTTCGATCAGCTGGATCGCGATCGCCGTGTCCGTCGGCGCGTTCCGGCGCGTGATTCTGGACAACAAGCTCTATGTTCGCCTGATGATCGTGCTCGGGGGCCTCGCCCCTGCCCTGATCCTCAACCGGATCTTTGGCTTCATGGTCGCGGCCAGCTGGCCTCAGACCATCGCGGGCGACTGCCTGATCTGCTGCACCTTCATGGTGGTGCTCGGCGCCACGCTCGCGCGGGCCTTCTGGATCAGCGCGATCATCGCCATCGTCACCAGCCTGCTGGCGCTGTACTGGATCGACAACGCGCTCGACGTCATCGCCGTGGGGTACCTCGTCAACACCGCGTACCTGTTCTGGCTGCTGAGGCCGGGCGGGCAGGTGTATGGGGCGCTGGTGGAGGACTGAGCCCACGCGCGTCATGACTCTCGAGTCCGCGCCCTTCCGCCGCCCCACGCTAATCCGTCGCGCTCGGCGCGCTCCGTCTCGCGCGTAGGGCTACATGGGGAGGGCGCCCCCTCCGGGGGCTTGGCCGTGCTGGTGTCGAACGTCTACCAGGGCACGAAACGTTGGCTCAAATCCGAAACGACAAATCCAGTGCATTCAAAAAATAAAATCTCAAGAATTTGACCATTGTCCACCGGAGGGACTCCTTCGCGGCGTCCACGCACCACACCCAGCGCCCGTATCCAGCACGGCCAGCCCCCGGAGGGGGCGCCCTCCCCTTGTAGCCCTACGCGCGAGACGGACCGCTCGCAGAGCGGGACGGATTAGCGTGGGGCGGCGAGCGCCACATACGTCCTCCCCTCCTCATCCCTCACATACAGCGCGTCGCTGACGCGCGCCGGGTCCACGCCTTCGTCCCGCAGCCTTGCCTTGACGGTCTTGTGGGTGCCGGTGGTCTCGAGCGCCTCGACGACGCGGGCGTAAATGGGCCGCGCCGCCTCGAACAGGTGGGCCTCGGTCTCCTCGAAGAGGGCGTCGCCATCGAAGCTTGCGCCCTCCTGAAGCTGGATCGCCACGCAGCCCACACGGCCCTCCCGGTCGGCCAGCGCGACGCCGTAAGCCGCCGCCCCGGCCACGAAGGGGAGCGCGCGGACCGTCGCGGCGACCTGCTCGGTGGAGACGTTCTCGCCCTTCCAGCGAAAGGTGTCGCCGAGACGGTCGACGAACCAGAAGTCGCCGTCGGCGTCCCGGCGCATCAGGTCGCCCGTGACGTACCAGGCGTCGCCCGCCTCGATGACGTCGCGGAGGATCTTGCGCTCGGTCTCCTCCGGGTCGAGGTAGCCGTCGAAGCGGGCCAGGGGGTGGTCGGTCTCCAGTCGGGAGACCAGCACACCGGGCTCATCGGCGCCAGCCCGTCGATAGCGGCCCTGGGGGTCCCGCAGGAACGCCCCCGTCTCGACATCCACGATGAGCAGCTCCAGCGTGCCCACGTCGAGGATAGGGCGCCCGACCGAGCCGGGCTTGTCGTCGCGGAGGTTGGCCAGCGCCAGATTGCCCTCGGTGGAGCCGTAGAACTCGATGATCTGGACCGGGCCGAACCGCTCGCGCATCCGCGCCTGAATGTCGGCGCGCATCCCGTTGCCGCTGAACAGGCGCACGGGGTGCTTCTGCGCGTTCGGGCTCGGCGGCGCGTTGACGAGGTAGCGGCACAGCTCACCGACGTAGAACACCACCGTCGCGCCGTAGCGACGGACGTCGTTCCAGAACGTGTGGGCCGAGAACCGCGGCGCCAGCGCGAGGCGACAGCCGCCGATCATGGCGCCGCCCACGGCGATCAACATGCCGGTGGCGTGGTGCAGGGGGAGGCAGCAGTAGACCGTGTCGTGCTGGGTCAGTCGGCACATGGCCGCCGCGCCGAGCGACGCCATCGCCCAGCGGCGGTTGGTGATCCGGGCCGCCTTCGGGAGCCCGGTCGTGCCGGAGGTGAACATCAACAGGGCCGTGTCCCGCGCCAGCCCGGCGTTCAGCAGGAAGCCCGCCGGCAGCCGGTTGTCCTCCCGCGCCAACGTCGCGTCGAGGTCGATCGCCCCCTCCGCCAGCGGCTCGCCGCGCCCCCGATCCAGCACGAGCACCGGGATCGCGCCCGCCACCGCGGCGAGCGCCTCCTCGGCGTGCTCGGCGTCGCACACCAGCATCGTCACCGCGCCCGCGTCCATCGCCTGCCTCAGCGACCTGCCCCGAAGACCCGCGTTGAGCAGCACCCCCACGGCGCTCGCGCGGTTGACGGCCGTGACCGTCGTCAGGTAGTCCGGCCGGTTGTGCATCAACACGCCGACGTGCTGCTCGCTGCGCATCCCGTGGTGCAGAAGCGCGGCCAGGACGTCGTTCACACGCGCGTTGGCCTCGGCCCAGGTGAACGCCCGGCCCTTCCACAGGAAGAACGTCTCGTCCGGGATGGCCCGCGCCTGCTCCTCCAGCGCGCGCCCCAGGTTGATCCGCGCGTTGTCGTGCAGGCTCTTGAGCCGCGCCAGCCGCGGGAGCTGCCACCGCATCGTGTCCACCAGCACCGCGACCTCCAGCGACACGTCGCCAAGCCGATGCCACAGGCCGTCGATCACGTCCGTCGCGACGTCGTACAGCGCCTGCACGCCCGTGGCATCCGCCTCGACAGCGACCGGCGCCGCGCTCGTCTCCGTCCCCTGCCCCTCCGCCGTACCAGGCGGCCGCACCAGCTCGGGAGGCTCGGAAAGTCCGGCGCGCCAGTGCATCCAGCCCGACACCGTCGGCCACGTCTGTGTCGCGGCCACCGTCCCGATCACCAGCCCGAAGTGCCCCGCCTCCAGATGCACCAGGTGCACCTCCGCCGACGGCGCCGCCCCCCGAATCGCCCGCACCGACGGCGGCCGTGCCATGTCGTCCCGCTCCCCCACGAACGCCAGCACCGGCACCGTGATATCCGACAGCGCGCACGTCCGCCCCTGGATGACGAAGCCCCCCTTCATCATCCGGTTGTCCGCCACCATATCCTCCACAAACTTCCTGAACGCCGGTCCCGGCCACGCCACGAAGCCCTCGCCGTTCAAGAACCGCCGCTTGGGCTCCCGCGCCTCCAGCGCCTGCCGGTTCGGCAGCATCCCGAACAGCCCCACGAGCTGCTGCACCTCCTTGCGCGGGCTCAGCATCTTGAAGCCCCCCGCCGTCACCGCCGACGGCAACCCCTCGAGATCCTGGAGCGGCCCCTTCACGGCGCTCCTCGCGACCTTCAGGAACCGCTCGGCCAGCGAGTCATGCACGGCCACCGGCAGGTTCCGCCTCAGATCCACCGGGCTCCCGAAGGTGATCACCGACGCCAGCCCCCGGCTCGCCCGGTACGCCGCCGCCTGGTAGCAGAACATGCCCCCCTGGCTGTACCCCGCCAGATGCACCGCGTGCCCCGTCGCCACCAGCACCAACTCGATCGCCTCGTCCACGGCCAGGACGTGATCGTCCAGCGTCCGCAGCATCCCCCCCGCCTCGGTCTCCGGCGCCCCGAAGTCGCACACCCACACATCGAGCCCGCTCGCCCGCAGCAACGCCACGCTGCTCAGCTCCGGCGAGATGTCGTAGATCTCCGAGCTGACCATCAGCGGCGGCACGAGCAGCAGCGGCTCCGACACCACCGGCCCGCCCTCCGGCACGGCGTATCGCCGCAGCCGGAACGTCGGGCGCTCGGCGATGACCTCGAAGGGCGCGCTGTACGGCGCCGCCAGCCGCCCCTCCCGCAGCAGCTCCAGCGCGTTCTGCGCCCCCCGCCCCAGGACGTTGACCTGTTTCTTCAGACGCGACAGACCCTTGCGACGACCCTTCTGCTCCGACATCCGCTCACCCCGGCTGGCTTGGCATCCCATCATGGTTCTGGCACACCCATGGTATCAGATCACGCCCTGTCCAGGAGACCCCTTGAGCATCCCCGCCCCCCTTCGCCTCCTGCTCCCCGCGCTTCTCCTGCTGACGGCGCTCGCCGCGCCCCCGGCAGCCGCCGAGCCCGTGCTCCCCCCCACCGACCTCAGCTACGCCATCGAGGTCACCCTCCTGCCCGAGACGCGCGCCCTCGACGGCCACGAGGTCATCACCTGGACCCACACCGGCGAGCGCCCGATCGCCGAGGTGCCCCTGCACGTCTACCTCAACGCCTTCGCCCACGACGACACGACGTGGATGCACGGCGGCCCGCTCCGCGCCGTCCGCTACGATGACCTCGTCGATCTGTACGGCGACATCTGGGGCTGGAGCGAGCCCACCACCGTGCAGCAGCTCAGCGCCGACGGCCCCCGGCCTCTCAAGACCACCTGGATCCAGCCCGACGACGGTAACCCGCTCGATCACACCCTCCTGCTCGTCACCCTCGACCCGCCCCTCCTCCCCGGCCAGACGCTCACCCTCGACGTCCGGTGGACCGCCCGCCTCCCCATCCCGATCGCCCGCACCGGCGGCGTCGACGATTTTTTCCTTGTCGCTCAGTGGTTTCCGAAGCTCGCCGCCTTCGAGCCCCGCGGCCTGCACGGCCGCGCCGACGAAGGCTTCTCCCGCCAGCAGTTCCACGGCCCCACCGAGTTCTACGCCGACTTCGCCGACTACGACGTCCGCATCACCGCGCCGCCCGACTGGATGATCGCTGCCACCGGCGCCCGCACCGACGAGGACGCCGCGGCCAGCGGCGCCGTGCGCTACCGCCAGCGCGCCGTGCACGACTTCGCCTTCATGGCCTCGACCACGATGAGCGACCACACCCTCACGCACACCCCCGCCGGCCAGTCCACCCCCGTCGAGATCCGCACCATCGTGCCCCGCGGGACCGAGGGCCAGATCCCCCGCTGGGAGCGCGCCATCACCTCCGTGCTCGACACCATGAGCACCCGCGTCGGCCCCTGGCCCTACGCCACGCTCACCGTCGTCGCCCCGCCCTGGCGCGCCGCCCGCACCGGCGGCATGGAGTACCCCACCTTCATCACCGGCCTGCCCGGCGACGTCCTCTGGGACAGCTTCCCCGTGGCCGACTTCGAGTTCCCCGAGCTGGTCGTCATCCACGAGTTCATCCACCAGTACTTCTACGGCCTGCTCGCCTCCAACGAGCGCGAGGAGGCCTTCCTCGACGAGGGCTTCACGACCTTCTGGGAGGGCGAAGCCACCGAGGCGCTCCGCGGCGACGCCTCCATAGGCACCGTCCTCGGCCGCGACATCGACGCCCTGGCGTTCCGCTCGCTCGGCCTCCGACGGTGGGCCCACACCATCGACGAGCCCATCGCCCGCCGCCCCACCTGGCTCTATTTCCCCGGCACCTCCGGCATGCAGGTCTACGCCCGCACGGCAGCCACCCTCCAGACCGCCTCCGGCCTGTTCGGCCGCGACCGCCTCGACGCGGTCTTCGCCCTCTACTTCCAACGCTTCGCCTTCCACCACCCCACCCTCTCCGACTTCCTCGCCGTAGCCCACGAGCTCGACGACGCCCTCGGCGACCTGCTCGACGAGGCGTTCTACGCCCGCGCCATTCCCGACTACGAGGTCGTCTCCGCCTCGACCTCCCCCTGGCGCCCGCCCCACGGCCGCGTCCCCGGCCCCCACGGCCCCATCGACCTCGGCGACGCCCCCGACCTCGCCGACCTCGATGCCATCCGCCCCCACGTCGACGAGGCTGACGGCCTCCTTGAGGTCGAGATCACCGACCCCGGCTACGCCACCCCCACCGACCGCGCCGACGGCCGCATCACCCGCCACCGCGTCCGCCCCGACGCCCCACCCCCTCCCCAAACCGACCCCGACGCCCCCGTCATCGAGAGCCGCGTCCGGCTCCGCGGCCCCGGTTGGCGCCACCTGCCCGTCCAGGTCACCTTCACCTTCGCAGACGGCGCCCGCTGGACCGACACCTGGGACGGCCGGGCCACCTGGCGCGACCTCCGCTTCATCCGCCACAGCCCCCTGACCCGGGTCGACCTCGACCCCGACCACCTGCTCGCCGTGGACGTCTTCCCCGAGAACAACGCCGGCACCGTCTCCCCCGACCGCGTCTTCGCCGCCGACACCTCGCTCTGGCTCTCCGCCGTGGTGCAGTGGCTCGCCCTGGGGGTGACCCAATGGCTGTGACCGATCCCCACCCCCTGCGCCAGCTCGCCCAGGCGGCCCGACCCGCTCCGGGCTCCCTTCGCCTCGCCCTCTACCACCTCCTGCTCCTGCTGCTGACCGCGGTGCCGCCCTTCCTCGTCACCCTCCTGCCCCTGCTCGGCCGCCAGGCCCGCCAGCCCTGGTTCACCGACCACGACGCCCCCCTCCCCGGCATCACCGCCCTCCACCTCCTGGCCTCGCTCCCCACGGCCCTCGTCCCGGTCGCCATCGCCACGGTCGCAGCCGTCGTCGTCGCCTCCCTGTTCCTCTCCGCTGGCGCCCTCGCCGTCGCCGACCCCGCCCGCACCGGTCTTCCCTCTTGCTCCATCCTCTCCCGCATCACCGACGCCGGCACCCACCACCTCTGGCCCCTCACCCGCCTCCTGCTCGCCATCGCCACCCTCGACGCGCTCGCCGTCCTCGCCCTCCAGACCGCCACCGACGCCCTCGCCCGCCACGGCGAGTCCTCCGGCTGGTCCGCCATGGCCTGCGAACTCACCCTCCCCGCCCTCGGCGCGCTCGGCGCCGCGCTCGCCGTCGCCGCCCTCGGCGCCCTCGGCCTCCTCGCCCGCGCCCTCCTCGTCCTCGACGACCGCCACCGCGCCCTCCGCGCACTCTGGCTCGCCCTGCGTCTGGCCGCTCGCCGCCCCCTCGCCGCCATCCCCACCCTCCTCGCCCTCAGCCTCCTCGCCCAGACCGCCTCCGCCGCCTTCCTCGCCCTCTGGCGCCAGACCGCCCCCGCCTCCACCCCGGCGCTCACCGCCACCGCCCTCGCCTGGCTCGCCCTGCTCGCCGCCTCCGCCTGGATCTGGCTCCTCTCCCACCGCTACGCCGTCCTCCTCTGGACCCGCCACGACCTCACCGACCTCCGCCAGACCCCCGACACACCGCCATACGGCTTGACCCGCCTCCCAACCCGCCTCTGGCGACGCCTCCGAAGAACGTCGACCGCAGCGTGACGGCTGCGTGGGTTCGCGCCAACCCAGCGTATCCTTCGTGAACATCGCCATGCGACGAACCACCGCTCGACGGTGCCCGAGCATAGACCAACATGCCAGCAGCCACCGCTTCCCGGTGCCTGAGCACACACCAACATGCCAGCAGCCACCGCTCGACGGTGCCCGAGCATCAACCAACATGCCAGCAGCCACCGCTCGACGGTGCCCGAGCATCGACCAACATGCCAGCAGCCACCGCTCGACGGTGCCCGAGCATCAACCAACATGCCAGCAGCCACCGCTTCCCGGTGCCTGAGCACACACCAACATGCCAGCAGCCACCGCTCGACGGTGCCCGAGCACACACCAACATGCCATCGTCACCGCTCGCCGGTGCGCCGTGATGTTCCTACAGGTCTCCGCACACCGCCGGAGGTCGCCGGGCCACACCTCGCGTGACCTCCGCCTCCCACTCCGGTACAATCCCCCCGTCCCGGCCACCGTGCCACCCCCATCCCCCGAACCCGACGTCCACCATGCCCCGACGCCCCTCGCTGCCCCACCACGTCGTCCTCCTGCTCCCGTCCTTCGCGATGGTGGCGATGCACGGCTGCCATCCGCCGCCTCCAGCGCGCGAGCTGCTGGTGCCGACGCCCGGCGCCGACGGCGCGGACGCCGGTCCGGCCGCGCTGGCGTGTGTGCCGAGCACCTCGGAGATGGGGGAGCTGCTGATCGATGGGCGGCCGACGGGCAAGCTGGTGGGCGATGGGCCGGTCAAGGTGATCGGGTGGCCGGACTCGACGAAGAGCATCCTGGTGGCCGTGGTGCACGACTACCTGCGGCCGTGGCCCGCCGCGGCGGGGGGCGAGCTGCTGCGCGTGGGGTGCGGCGCGCCAGCGACGGTGGAGGTCTTCACCACGCGGGAGGGCGCCGACTTCGGAAACGCGCGGCTGGATGGGACGGTGGGGATGCTGTACTTCACCGACGCGAACGGCGTCGGCGCGCTGAACCTGCGGAGCGGCGAGGTGCTGGCGGTGACCCGCGCGCCCACCGTGGCCTCGGATTGCTGGCAGTATGATGCGGGGACGCCGATCCGACTCCGCGACGTGGTGGTGGACCTTGTGGACGGGTCGACGCTGGTCGTCCATCGGGGCGGGCCGTGCGGCTTCGAGGGCGACTGGGTCAGCCAGGAGCTGCGGTTCACGCTGCTGGGGCTCGCTGCGGCGCCAGAGCCGTCTCAGCCGCATCCGGTGAGCACGGTGGTCGCCTCCGAAGGCGGGCGCGTGTGGCTGGGCGACGCCGGACGCTGCGACGAGCCCGGCGTGCGAGATCTCCAGACCGAGGGGTCGGTCTGGAGATCCGAGGACGACGGCAACACGTGGAGGCGCCTCTCCGTCCGTGATGACGCCCACCGGATGCACACGGCCGCCGCCCAGATCCTCGTCGACCCGAACGACGCTGGGCGCGTGCTGGTCCGCTCGGCGGTGTGCAACTCCGCCGCCGCGCAGCAGGGCGGCTTCCTGTTCCTCACCCGCGACGACGGCGCCACATGGCAGCGCATGGAGCTGCCAGAGGCGGTCGTCGAAGGCGGGCAGGCCGGGCACGGCATCCGGGCGGTCAGCCACGAGGGCTCGCTCGACCGGCTCACCCTGTGGACGGCCGACGGCAGGGCCTTCCGCTCGGACGACGCCGGAGCGACGTGGCGCGAGCTGCCGCCCTCGGAGCCGCCCGCCCCCGCCAACGAGGCGCGCTCGGCCCGCTACAGCTTCGAGGCCACCAGCGACGGCCTGCTGCGCCGCCAGCTCCTGCTCCCCGACGACGCCTCCGACGATCTCCGCAAACCCACCCGGGTCTTTCCGCAGGATCCCTGACGCACAGGCCCTCGCCCCATGAGCCATGACCATCACGCGCTTGACGCACACCTCCCGCGGATCGCCCGCGCTCTGCGGCGACTTCCGTTGACCGAGGCGCTCCCCACCCCCGTCGAGCCCGTCGACCTGCCGGACGCGGCCGGGCTGGCGCCGCCGCCGGGCGGCCTCTGGGTCAAGCGCGACGACCAGACCGGCACACGCTACGGCGGCAACAAGGTCCGCAAGCTTGAGTACATCCTGGCCGACGCCATGGACAAGGGACACGACACGCTCTGGACCACCGGCGCCATCGGCAGCCACCACGCGCTGGCCACGGCGCTGTTCGCGCAGCAGCGCGGCCTCGAGGTCCACGTCCTGCACTTCCCGCAGCCGATCACGCCGCACGTCGTGACCAACCTGCGGGCGCTCGTGGCCACCGGCGCCCACCTCCGGCTGGCCACCACGCGGGCCCGCGTCCCGGTCGAGGGGGTCCGCGATCACCTCGAGCGGTGGATCGCCGGCAGGGTGAGGGAGTACATCGTACCGGCGGGCGGCTCGAGCCCGCTCGGCGTGCTGGGCTACGTCAACGCAGCCTTCGAGCTGGCCGACCAGGTGCGGGCAGGGGCCATGCCGTGCCCGGCGCGCATCTACGTGGCGCTCGGCAGCGCCGGCACCTTCGCGGGCCTCTGGCTCGGGGTCCGGCTGGCGAAGCTGCCGGTCGAGGTCGTCGGCGTCCGGGTGGTCGACCTGCTGTTCTGCAACGCGGTCGTCGCCGCGCACCTCGCCGCGCAGACCCTGGCCATGCTCCACGACCTCGACCCCACCATCGAGGTCTTCCCCATCCATGCCTCCGACCTCGCCGTGCGCCACACCGCCTTCGGCGACGGGTACGGCGAGTCGACCCGAGGGGGTCTGCGAGCCATGGAGCTGTTCGAGAGCGCCGGCGTGCACCTCGACCAGACCTACACGGGCAAGACCGCCGCGGCGATGCTCGACGATCTCGCGCGGCCCAACCTGCGGCCGGACGGCCCGGTCCTGTTCTGGAACACCCTGTCCTCGGCGGACCTGGCGCCGCTGATCGACTCCGTCCCCTTCGACGCCCTGCCCGAGCCCTACCTCGCCTTCATCCGCGAGCACGGCGGCGACACGCCTGACGGGCACGCACCTGGAGACGCCTGATGGCCCCTCGCACCGCTCGGCTCCTGTTTGTCTGCTCGGGCAACCTGCACCGCTCGGTCATGGCCGCGGGCATCGCCCGGGCGATGTTCGAAGAGCTCAAGCGGCCAGCCATCGTCGCCTCCGCCGGCACGCTCAACCTCATCGGGCAGACCGCCCCGCCCGAGGTTCTCGAGGTCTGCCACGAGCTCGGCGTGGACGTCTCCGACCACCGCAGCCAGGGCCTGTCACGCGCCCTGGTCCACAACGCCGACGCCATCATCGTCATGGGGACGCAGCACGGCGAGTCGGTGGTGAAGCTGGACGCCAGCGCCGAGGAGCGCCTGTTTCACCTGGGGGACTACGCCGAGCCGCCGGGCGACATCTGGGACCCCATCGGCACCAACGTCGCGCGGTTCCGTGAGAGCCGCGACCACATCCTGGGCTGCCTGCGGCGCTTGCTGCCGGACCTGCTCCGCCGCCTCTGAGGTCTCTCCATGCCCGAGTACAAGGTCATCGCCCTCGATCGCCTCCAGGAGGGCCGCGGCCGCGTCGCGCTGGCCGGCACGACCCGTGTCGCCGTCTTCCTGATCGAGGGCGTCTATTACGCCACCAGGAACTTCTGCCCGCACGCCGGCGGCAGCCTCGGCACCGGGAGGGTGAGGGGGCTCATCGTCACCTGCCCGCGGCACGACTGGGGCTTCAACGTCAAGACGGGCGCCTGCGTCACCCAGAAGATGTACAGCATCGCCACCTTTCCGACCCGCGCCGCCGACGGCTTCCTCTGGGTGGACGTGCCGGACTCCTGAGCCCATCTCACGCACCGAACGACTCTGGCATGGATGCTGCTCAGGTAGGGCAGCATGACGACGCGGCGAGCGGTCATTCACCGCTCCGACGCCTTGCCTCTGACGCGCATCGAACGCAGCCTGCGTTCGATTTCGCCCGCCACTGCCGACGCCGGTGACGACATGATCTCCCTCGCTCACGAAGCCCACCGCGCCACCGCTCACTCAAGCCGTGCAGCCTGGGCGACCGTCCGACGCGCGCTCGCTGCCGCGACGGCCGCCGCGGCGGCGTCAATTTTGCCTGTCACCACGTTACTCGCCCAGGACGTCGCCGAGACGACCAACTCCTCCCTGGACCGATGGGTCGAGATCGGCATCGTGGTCGCGCTGGTGGCGGTCCTCGCGCTGTTGCAGTGGATGGGACGCCCCGCGCGCTCCGAGACCGGCTCTTTCGCCAAGATGACCGGCGCGGACCCCGCCGGTGACCCCGACTTCCGTCTCAGCCGGTACTCGTCGGGCGTCATGGTCATGCGCAAGAAGCCCGAAGACCCCCGTGATGACGACATCGCCTAGAGTGGAGTAGGTTTACTCCACTCACTCCACCGCCTCTCCGTCCAACGCCACCTCCAGCAGCAGCCCCTCCACACGATCCTGCTCCGCCCGCAGCGCGCCGATCGCCCACGGCGCCACGAAGATCCGCGTCTTCTTCACCACGCTCACGAAGTCCTCGGCGATCCCGCGCACCACGGCGCTCACCTCGCGCAGCCCGCGCGGCGGCCCGTGCCACGAGCGCTGTGGCAGGATCTCCACGTCGTCCCAGCGGTCCTTGTCACGCGGCGGCGTGTCGATGATCAGCTCGCCGTCGGCCAGCACCACCCCCAGCTCCGTCCTCAGCGCCTCCCGCATCACCACCGTCAACCCCCGCAGCGACGGCGCCGACAGCGCCATCAGCCGCCGGTGCGCCGCGCGGTGACGCTCGGTGCCCGCCGCATGGCTCAGCTCCAGCGCGCGCTTGTGCAGCTGACGCCGATGCCCCGTCAGCCCCGCCAGGAGCCTCCGCGCCGCCGAGTCCGCCGGCGCCAGCTCCCCCAGCCACGCCAGCAGCTCGTCATCCCCTCGGCGAAGCAGGTCCTCCACCATCGCCTCCCGACGCTCGGGCAGCCGCCCCCGAGCCTGCAGGTCCGACAGGCTCGCCTCCACCATCGCCGACGCCGCCCGCACCGCGTGGTGCCAGTACGCCTCGCTGAACATCGTGTACCGGCTGAACGCGAACATCTCCGCCGCCGTCTTGCCCTTCGCCGTCAGCCCGATGGACCGACCATCCGAGCCCACCGTCAGGCACTCGATCAACCGCCCCTGATCGAAGTTGAGCCCATAGGGCACCCCCATGTGCACGCTGTCGCGGGCGAGGTAATCCATCTTGTCAGCGTCGATCCCGCTCGAGACGATCGAGGCCAGCAGCGCCTCCCTCGGATCGGCCAGCCTGGCCGGCCCGAGCGTGAAGAGCCGGATGACCCGCTCCGGGTCCACCCCCCAGAGATCAGCCAGGATGGACCCGACCGTGCCCTCCCCCGCCCCCGCCTCCAGTTCGCCCCGGATGACCGCCCCTGCGATCTCCTCGTGCCTCGGCGTGTCGTTGCCCTTGTAGTGCAGCGCCTCCAGCGAGTGCGCCATCGGGTAGTGCCCGAGGTCGTGCAGCAGCCCGGCAGCGAGCACGGTCAGCACGTCCTCCGTCGTCACCACGTCGCCGAACGCGGGCACCTCGAGCAGGCGGCGGAGGTAGAGGGTGACCTTGTGATAGACCCCGATCGAGTGCTCGAACCGCGTGTGCACCGCCCCCGGATACACCAGGCTCGTCGGGCCGAGCTGCCGCACCGTCCGAAGCCGCTGGAACGCCGGATGATCGATGATCGCCAGCACGCGGGGGCTCAGCCCGACGTTGCTGTCCGGCGGCAGCCGCACCACGACCAGGCCAGCAGAGTGCCCGAGCTCGGGCAGGGAGGTGGGATGCGTCATGTCGGGCCGCCATCTGCAACACGTAGAGACGGTCTACGTTTTCCAAAGATCCCAAAGGCTCCGGCTCACTTCCGGCGCGCGAACCACCACACGCCACCCAGCAGCCCGATCACCACCAGCAGCCCCATCACCCAGCGCCCTTGCTGGGTGGCCGCCTCCTCCTCAAGCGTCGTCGCCTGACCCGGACCCGCCGTGGGGGCGGGCGCCTCCCAATCCACCGCGCTCGCCGGCGCCGCCTCGGCCTTGCGCGGCTCCGCGCCCAGCGCGGTAGACTGGATCCACCACTGCGCGCCGACCCGATAGGCCAGCGCCACGACGCCGTCCGGCAGCGTGGTGAACTTCAGCTCCTCGACCAGGTCCGGGCGCCCGGAGTCGGCCACCTGAAGGTGGTTCGGACGTGGGCGCCCCGGCACCCAGAGCCACAGCGCCGCCGGCCACGCCGTCACGACGACCTCGTAGGTGCCGCCCTCCACCCGGTGGCTCACCCCCAGCCGAGGCCGCCCGTAGGGCTTGCCCAGCGCGTCGATCAGCCCCACGCGCCGCTGCGTGCCGAGGGCGACGAGCCCGTCGCCGAGCGCGTAGGCCCGGTTGCTCACTGAGATCACGCCCGTCAGCTCCGCCATCGGCAGCGCCCGCTTGAGCGGCGCGAACAGGCTGCCGGTGCGCAGGTTCGCCGTCCACAGCGCCTTGACCTTCTCGCCCGGCGGACGGACGGCCACGTGCACGAACAACGACTCGGCCAGCTCGCCGTGCAGCGGCTCCGGCGGCGGCCACGCGGCGTGGTGGAGCACCTCGTCGGGCCACAGCACCGGCTCGACCCGGCCGGTCGGCAGATCGTGGGGCGTGATCGCGACCAGACCGCACGGGCCGAGCGACCACAGGCCCGCGCGCAGCCCCGGCGCCACCCCGCGGGCCGATGGCGCCACCACGATCAGCTCATCCACGCGCCGCACGGTCGCCTGACACGCCGCCGGCCAGAACGCCGCGTCCGGCCCCACGTCCCCAGCGTCGTGGAAGGTCTCGGCGCCCTGACCTCGCCACGGACGACTCCACAGCCGGCCGTCCCGCACCAGCCACAGCTGCCCCGCGCTGGCCGCAGACGGGCCGTTCGAGGCCTCCATCGATCCCGGCAGGCTCTGGATGTCCGACATCACCCCCGACCAGCGCTGCGCGGACCGCGTGCCGATCCAATAGCTCGTGCCGTCCAGCGCGTTCCCGCACGTCGTGGTGGTGCCCTCGGGCAGCAGGCTCAGCTCCTTCGCCGGGAGCGGCGGCGGCTGGCCAGGGTTGTAGCCGCGACCACAACCCTCCGTGCACAGCGACGTGCCGAGCCCCGACCGGGACAGCGCCCACAGCCAGCCGTTGCGGAGCGAGGTCGCGCACACCGGACGTCCCTCCTCTTCGACGTGCCCCTGGTACGCGCACACCCCCGTGCTCGGGTCGCACAGCACCAGGTCGCCCTCCGGCGAGGCCAGCAGAAGACGCTCGGGCTCGGGCGTGACGACCCAGGACTCGAGGCGGCCCAGCGGTGGGCCCACCTCGCCGGGCTGCGACCGCGCCCCAGCGGGGTCTCCTCCGTCCAACCCCGGCGCCGGGGCCGCGCCGTCACGCGGCGGCAGGTCGTCCTCACCGTTGGGGTCGGACTTCGGCTGCCGGCGCTCCGGCTCCATCGGGGGGATGCGACCGGCGCCCTGCTCGCCGTCGGGGGGGAACAGGCCGGGTGCCATGGTCTCGATGTCCGGCACGCCGGCGTCCGGGTCCGTGGGGTCGATCTTCCGCACCGCCGAGGGGTCGCCCGAGGGGCTCCCGCCAGGGTGGTCCAGCGGGCTCCCGCCGGGACCGTCGACCGGGCGGCCGTCGGGCACCCCGCCGGGCTGCTGCGCCACCGAAGGCGCCGCACAGAGGAAGAGCCCGAGCAGCACCGCCGCGGCGACGCCGAGGCTACTGTCGCGTGTAGGCATTGGAGAAGTCCACGAGGTGGCCCCCCGCGACGGAGAAGCCGCCCTCGAGATCGCCGGTGATGGTGTGCACACCGCTGGCCGTCGACCACCGGACCACGCCGTTGTCCGTCACGGGAGCCTCGGACTCGCCGGTGGCCGGGCTGTCTCGCTCGGTCACCGACTGGATCGTGCCGTTGCCCCCCTCCGACAGGCTCAGGCGCTTGGTCGACCACGAGCTGCGATACCACGCCCCGCCGTCCCGCACCTGCTCCAGCCCCCGGATCGCCTCCCACTCGCCGCGCGGCGCAGCTCCATCGCTCCGGGTCGACCGAAACACCCCACCGATCACCAGCCGGTCGCCGTCCACGAAGAACGTGTCCGTGTTCCGCTGGCCCAACGCGCCCTCGCCGCTCTCCCGCACCAGGTGATCCCCATCCAGCGCCCACGTCCCGACCTCCGGCGTGAACGGATCGCCGTTGAACGTCTGCACGATCTCGTAGGTGCCGTCTGCCCGGAACGTCGCGCGCGTGCTGTCCACGCTCGAGGCGCGGAGCCACTCGCCGGTGAGGTCGCCGTCCACGACCTCCTCGTCGCCGCACGCCGCCACCCCAAGCACCAGCAGCAGCGCGCCGATGAGCCCTCCGAAGCCTCTCAAGACCCCTCCTCCTCGGTGTGGTCGTCGGTCTCGATGCCGAACTTGCGCTCGATCGACTCGTAATAGTCGATGATGTTGCGCACGTAGTGCCGCTTCTCAATGTACGGCCGCGGGAAGAACGACCGCTTGAAACCGTAGATAAGACAGTGCTTTACATCACTCGGCGTCATCTTGAATGCCTCGATGGCCAGCAGCAGCTCCTGCGTCACCGTCGTGTTCGACACCAGCCGGTTGTCCGTGCAGAACGTCACGCTCAGCCGACGCTCGAGGAAGTCGCCAAACGCATGATGGTGGATCGTCTTGAGGTTCGGCATCGTCTGCAGGTTGCTCGTGATGCACACCTCCAGCGTGATGCGCCGGTCGGCGATGTACTCGCTCAGGTCGCTGATGTAGCGCTGCTTGTCCGTCTTGTCGTCGTGGATCAGCCACGGGCTCAGCAGGTTGAAGCCATGACCGATCCGGTCCGCGTGCAGATCCGTGATCGCCTGGAAGATCGACTCCGGTCCATACGCCTCGCCGGCGTGCACCGTCTTCTTCAAGAAGTGCTTGTGAGCAAACTGATACGCCTCGATGTGATCCTCGGCCGGAAACCCGTTCTCCTGACCCGCCAGATCGAAGCCCACGATCGGTAGCCCATACTCCCGCTTGATCGCCACCGTCGCCTGGGCCAGCTCCAGCGACGCCATCGCGTACACCCGCTTGCGCGCCGAGTAGGGGTGCGAGCGCAGGAGCTGGGCGTAGTACTGCGAGAAGCCCTCCGAGAACATCCGCATCGCGCAGATGATGATGCCGTACTCGAACGGGGGCTCGCCGTGCAGCGTCACCGCCTCAGAGCGGTTGAACTCATCCTTGGCCCGCTTGAACCCGCGGTGCACGCTCAGCATCACCGTCGGTAGGTCCAGCCTGTCGCTGACGTGCAGCTGCGGCGCGAACCGGGGCTCGATGTACCGCACGCCCTCGTTGATGTTGTCCCAGGCCAGCTCGTACGCTACCCGCTCCAACGCCTCAGCGTCCTGCATCACCGCGCAGGTGTACATGAAGCCGTGCAGATACTCACCGAGGTCGTTGTAGCGGGTCTTGAACACCAGATCGCACATCCCCTCCTCGGTCGTGGAGGGCAGCTGGATGTTCCGCTCCGCCGCCAGCTCGATCAGGGTCGGCAAGCGCAGCGAGCCGTCGAGGTGCACGTGAAGGTCGGTCTTGGGCAGCGCTCGAACGAACGCCTCGGTCATGGTCTGGGGTGTGTCCATAGATGCTCCCGCTGGGTGGCGTGACGACGCGGTCTTGTTCCGACGTCGCAGCCTCCGCCAGGGATGCACCAACGCCCGCGGGGCCCCGAGGGCGCCCGAACCCGCGCCGAACCCGCGCGAGGTGCGCGCCATTATGGTCCGTCGCCCGGCGCAGAACAAGGTGGTTGAAACAGCCCGCGGCAACCCTCAGCGCAACACCCGCTCCACCGTGCCGATCCGGCTCACCCGAAACACCCGCTCGTCCATCCGCTCATGGCACCACGCCGTCAGGTAGGTCTCGGCGCTGATGCGCAGGGGTGTCACCCGCCGCTCCGTCCACTCGCCGCGGCCGCCGGTGTAGTAGGTGATCTCCACGTCGAACCGCTCGGCGATGGCGCGCCGAAGCAGCTCCAGCCCGGCGGCGTGGCCGTCCTCGTGGATGGCGTCCGGGGGCCTGGGGTCAGCGTCGGCGTCGAAGTAGGGGTTCATCGCCCGGCCGATCCACTGCATCAGCTCGTAGGCCTCGACCTCGATCTGCATCACCTCCTTCTGGGTGAGCGAGACGAGGAGGCGGTCGAGCACCTGCTGGAGCGGCCGCGCCGGCGCGTGGGTCGCCCCGTGACGCTGGAGGTTCTCCAGCAGGAGGCAGGCCAGCGCCACCGAGCCGCGCTCGTCGCCGGCGCGCAGCAGCACCTCGGGGCCGTCGTCGCGGAAGGCCATCTCAGGCTCGTTCAGCCTGTGGCGAGCCTCGGCCAGCGCGACGCGGCGAGCCGCGGCGCCCTTGATCGTCGGGATCGGGATGGCCGTGCGAGGGCGGATGCGGTCGGCGATGCGCCGCTCGGCCTCGATGGCCTGCTGGGTGGAGGCACCGCCAGGGACCTTGATCCGGGGCTCGGAGCGAGGGGTCGGCGGCGGCAGGTGGCGTCGGGGATCGTCAGGCATAAGAAGCCATTCGGAAAATAGATGCCGATGGATCCGACGTAGATTCTGTCTCCAGGTGGCGTCTGATGGGAGGGAGTGGGCCCAGAGGCCCATGACCGAGCAGAAGACCCACATGGGGGCAACCCCGTCTGCATCTCGGTTGAGCCCGCAGGGCAGGGGGTTCTGTGAGCGATAGCTCGCAGAAGACCCTGCGTCGCGGCTCAACCGAGATGCACGACGGTCTAGAAGATACGAGGAAACAAGGCATATATTTTTCGAACGGCTTCAGGTCGCACGTCGTCACCGGCTCGCCCGTCGAGGGGGAAACTGCTTGCGGGCCGCCGCGTCGACGCCCACCAGCATGTCGATGAAGTCCAGACCGTACTCGCCGGCCGCCACCGTGATCTCCAGCCCCACCACCCAGCCGCTCGCCGACGCATCGAAGGTCGTCAGGCTGCCGAAGTTGTTGAGCGCCTGGACCTGCGCCGGCTCCGACCAGTGGTCCGCCGTCAGCGACACCGCCAACATCCCCGACTGGTAATACGTCAGCGCCGCCCCCGCGAAGCCCTCGAAGTCACTGCGGATGTTGACCGCGCCCGCCCGGCCCCACAGGTCGATCGAGTGCCGGTGGTCCATCAGCCCCGGATAGCCCAGGCCGCCGCCATCGAAGTTCCACAGCGACAGCGCCGGGATGTCCATGCGAAAGAACCGGCGCTCGAGGTACGTCTCGTCCATCTCGGGCGTCCGCACCGCCGCCGTCTGGACGTTCAGCCGGGTCTGGCGGTTGAGCATCTCGATCGACGAGACCACCCGCACAAACCGGAAGTCCAGCGCCGTGCCCACCACCAGCGACTCCCGCTGCACATCGATGTCCGCGGTGCCGGTGTTGTCCGACGCCGCGATCGACTGGGTGGCGAGCTGACCGGTGTTCGCTGCGAGGATGCAGCCCGGACCTGCGAGGGACGCCAGCGACAACGCCAGCGCCAGGAGCGCCGGCGTCGTGCCGACCGTAAATGAACATCGTGCCATGGACCATCTCCCCATCCTTGGGTCTGGAGATGGAGCATAGGAGCGGTCGGGGGCTGGCACAAGAAAAGGCAAAGGCGAGGGCCATGGCCCTCGCCTCAGCGCGTGGATCACGCCCGGTCGGCCTACTTGTAGAGGAACACCACGTCGACGCGGTTGTTGCGCGCCCGCTCCTTGCCCTTGTTCGGGAAGCGGGGATCATCCCCGCCCTTGCCCGCGACCTGGATGCGCTCGGCCTTGATGCCGCGGCGCAGGAAGTAGTCCTTGACCGCCTCGGCACGCGCCTGGCTGATGGTGATGTTCTTGGCCGCGTTGCCGCGGTCGTCCGTGTGGCCCTCAATCAGCACGAGGTAGTTCGTGTACTTGGAGGCCAGGTCGGTCACGATGTCGAGCTGACCGAACTTCGAGCCCTCGATCTTGGTCTTGTTCGGCTTGAAGGCCGAGTCGACGGTGATGACGACCCCGCGGCCATCGATCTTGACGAGCTCGCGGAAGCTCTTGTCGGCCTCGTCGAAGAGCTCCTTGTTGAGCTTGTCGCGGTCGACGATCTTCTGCTGCTCGGCGAACTTCGGCTCGGCCTCCTCGATGGCCTTGTCCAGCAGCTCGATGGCATCTTTGCCCTGCTTGGCCGCGACCTCGAACTTGCTGTCATCAAAGAACTTCTCGGCGCCCTTGAGGAGGTTGGCGCCCATGCCGTAGTTGCGGGGCGCGAACTTGCCGGCCTCAAGTCCATCGGCCCTGGCGAGGCGGACCTTGGCCTCGGTGATGAGCTTCTCAGCGTCGGTGCGGGCCTTCTGGTCGGCCGCCTTGGCCTCCATGGCGGCCTTGTCGGTCTGAGCCTCGAGCTCCTTGTCGTTGAGGGAGGCCTGGAGGCCCTTGGCCTTGCGGAGGGCGCCGATGGTCTGCTGGACCTCGGCGGCGGTCTTCTCGTACTCGGCGAGCTGGCCCTGGTAGTCGATCACCTTGCGGTTGGCGTCTGAGAGGCGCTGCTCGGCGTCCTTCTGCCTGGCGATGGCCCAGGCGTTGCGGTAGCGCATGGAGCCGAGGAGGGAGTACTCGTCGACGCGCTCCATCTCCTCGTCGTCGTAGGCCTCGAGGGCGAGCGTGTAGAAGTCGTCCGAGGCTGTCATCAGCTTCTCGTTCTCCTTCAGCTCGCGGACGTGCTTGGTGTACTTGTCGGTGCGCATGGCCTCGAACTCGACGAGCGACCGAGGCTTCGGGGGCGTCGAGCAGGCGAGGGCGACAGAGGCGACCGCGAGCGTGAGGAGCACGACGGCGGCGTTTCGGGTCAGGGGGGTGGTGTGCATCATGAGCCTCCGTTAGGGGCGTCGTTCGTCTCGCTGATCAGGCGGCGCTTTTCGGCCTGAGCCTGCTCGAGCGCGATCTTGGCGTCCTGCATCTTCTGCTTCATGGAGATGGCCGCCGACTCACGGTCGAGCGCGGAGCGCTCAGCCTTGGCGTTCTCGATGAGGGCCGCGATCATCTCGACGGCGATGCTGACGCGGCGCAGGTTCTTTCCGGCGAGGTCTTCCTCGTCGCGGACGAGCTGCGCCTGGGCCTCGTTGAGCCAGAGCTGGCAGAGCTTGAGCTCCTTGATCGCGCCCTTCTCCTCGTCGTCCTTCTCCAGGTCGGCGAGCTTGAGGGTGTACTGCTGGACCTCGTCCTTCATCTTGGCGAGATCGTCCGCCGAGGCGGTGGGGATCAGCAGCGCGAGGCCGAGCAGGAGGGTGGTGAGGAAGGCGAATCCCTGAAGGCGAGCCGTGCGAGGGGCGCGGCGTGCGAAGGGGGGATGGGAGTGGACTGAATCATTCAACATGGTGACCTCGTGGAAGCTCCGCAAGCGGGTCCAGGTGGTATAGCGATGACCGTTGGGCCTGTCAAACGTCCTCGGCCCGCTCGAGCGGGCCTGCTCGAACGGTACGGGACGCTCACCGGCCCTCTCAACCATAGCGATGCTTGAGCAGGAATGTCACGACCTCGCGTGCGCCGGCCATGTCGTAGCCGAACCGCGACAGCAGGTTGTTCAGGGTGGTCTCGACCTGCTTACGATCGGCCGGGGTGAGTCCCTTGGCCTGATCGTTGACGTACAGCAGGAGGTGCTCCTTGGTGCGGTTGACCTGCTCCTTGCGCTCCTCGTAGTAGGCGCGCTTGAGGCCGTCGAGGTGACGGGCGAAGATGTGGGACAGGTCGATCTCCTGACCGGGGTGGTCGATGCTCCAGGCGGCGATCGAGGTGAGGATGTCGTGGCGGAACTCCCGCGGCGGCTGCGTGATGGCCAGCCGCGCCTCAACGTCGGCCATGAAGCGCTGGTCGGGCTCCTCGGACTGTCCGGTGGTCTCGTTGTAGACCTTCTCTCCGCTGAGCCAGTGGCGCAGGTGCAGGACGTAGCGGGAGAACAGGCGGGCATACTCCTCGTCGTCCACCAGGCCCATCGCCCATCGGACCTCGCGGTCGAGGATGTCGAGGTAGCGCTCGATGACGATGTCGATGAAGTCCTGGTGCCGATGGTAGGGGCCGTCGGGCTGCATCTGGAGGAAGGGGTAGACCGTGGGGTCCTTGACGAGACGGCGCAGCTCCTCGAAGACGGCCAGCGGCGACAAATGCGGATAATCCGAATTTTCAGCCGCATTCAGCATGATCATCTTCATCTCGCGCGGCGAGGCACCGAAGCGTCCCTCGTAGCGCTGGCCACCCTCGCCTTCGTCGAGGAGGTCCTTGACGGCGGCGCGGAGCTCGGCCGTCTTGTCCGGCGGGATGCCCTCGGGCACCTTGCCGGTGGCGTAGAGATCCGCCTTCTGGAGCGGCGTGAGGTTGGCGACGACGTCGCGGATGGTGGACGGGTGGTTCTCGGCCCGGGGCCGCACGAGCCGCGTCAGGACCGCCCAGAGCGCCGCCGCCCACGTGGTGTGGGGCAGGCGGTTCTTGCGGACCTCGGTCTTCTTGAGCTGCTCGTCGTAGATCTGCTGCTCGGTCATGTAGTTGAGCAGGTAGGGCATGCGGATGAGCTCGAGCCGCGCCTTGAAGCTCGGGTAGTCCGGGCTCTGCTTGAGCGCCTCGAGGTAGGTCTCGTTGGCGCTGCCGATGAGCACGGTGTCGATGAACAGGATGGCGTTGTCGAGCGCCACCGTTCCCTTCTCGCTCGTCGACAGGAGGTACTTGTTGAGCTCCGGCGGCCGCTTGAGCCAGTCGTTGTACTCGATCATGCCGCGGTTGCCGTCCACGAGGTCGCCGAACGGCTCGAACAGGGTCTGGTTCTGAAGGCTCGTCGGCAGGCTCTGGAGCGAACGGTCGGCGGTGATCTGGCGCACGCCCGCGTCCACCCGCATCTGGGGCTCGACCGTGATCGCGCCGACCCGGTAGCGCCGCGAGATGAAGAACCGCTCGACCTGGACGTGACGGAGCACCTTGCTGTGGTCGCCGTTGTACGAGGCCAGGAGCGCCTCGTAGATCTGCTTGGACATGTGCGACAGGTTGCCGTCCAGGATCGTGTTCGAGACCACGAACGACTTCTCGTCCCACGCGTCCCCGGGCTTGTGCGTGCCCAGCACGTTCAGCAGCAGGTTCGCCCGCTCCTTGCGCGGGATCAGGACGATGGGGTTGTCCCGCATGTCGTCGGAGATCCGGGCGTCGATCTCCGTGTCGTCGAGGTAGGCGAAGGTGTCGAGACCAAGATCCGCCGCCCCCTCCGCACCGCCAAACCCGATGGCCCCCCGGCTGAGCTTCTGCGTCGGGAACACCCAGTTGAAGCAGTACAGCGCGCCCTCATCGGTCTGTGAGTACGCCTCGAGCGCGCGCATCACGCACCCGATCAGGCTGCTCTTGGCCGACCCGTTCGGGCCGTGCAGGATGATCAGCCGCTGGATCCTCCCCTCCCGCGCGAACGCCGAGAGCGCCCGGTACACCGCCTCCTGCGCCCGCTCCTGCCCCACGAGCCGATCCCGGCCCTCGTCGAACGGGCAGTCGAACAGCTGGAAGTGACGCGTCGTTCCCCACGGCTCCGGCTTCTCCACGCTGCCGAAGTGGTCGAAGCAGTCCCGGACGTACTGCGCCGAGCTCCGGCCGTACCGGTGCGGCTCCTTCACGAAGAGGTTGAAGTACTCCCCGAAGCTCATGATGCGCCGGTTGACCTGGAACTCGTCAAGCGCGCGCTGACTGATGTCCTTCAGGAGCTGGCTGGCCGAGAGCTGCCCGTCGGGGCGCTCCGTCGTGTCGTTGTTGCCGGTCACTTGCGTTCCCCAGACATGGGTTGAGGCCCCTGCGCGCCGGGTGGCGCCATGGTCGGGGCCGAGGGCGGTCCGGCGCTCACTTCGCGGCCGCGGACCAGCTGATGTCCTTGTCCCGGATCACATCACAGGCGCTGTCGTTGCAGACGCTGAAGCTCAGCTTGCCCGTCAGCTTGCCGTCGCCCGCCGCCTTGACCTGGACGGGCACCTTGAGGGTCGCCTCATGCTTGGACAGCCCCCAGGCGTCCTGCTCCAGCTCGGGCTTGTCGGGGTTGAGGATGGCGTCCCCGGTGAGCGTCGCCTTCCAGGGGTACTCCTCGTTGATCTTGAAGCCCGGCGCCGGCTTGACCTTGACCTGCAGCTCGCCCGCCTCGCCCGCCTTCAGCTCGCCCGCGGTGGTCTCGATCGTGTAGTTGCCGTCGGCGGCCGGGGCGGCAGGGGCCTCGGGGGCCTTGTCCCCGCCCTCGGCGCCCACGGCCGTCGCCTTGTCGGCCATCGGTTTGGCGGCGGGCTCGCAGGCCGTCAGCAGCAGCAGGGACAGCAGGGCCACAACAGGCGCCATGAGGGGCGCGAACATCGTCTTGAACCGCATCAGGTCTCTCCTCGTCTCGCGGCGATGGCGCCTGCGACACGCCTTGGATCGGGTTGGCGCCGACCGGTCGCCCGTCTGTCGGGCGCGCCGGTTGTCGATGGCGCATGGGCTGGCCAACACCCGCCCGCATTGGTTATACTCCCGGGCGCTCCCAGGGCCGCCACCCTCCCCGAAAGCACGTCCGAACATACGTTGTGCGACCATGCCTGGCAACATCACCTCCAGTGGCTTCACCTCTCCGGCCGAACAGCGACGCAGCGCGCGCCGTCGGCTGATCGTCGCCGCCGTGGTCGGCGCGCTCTGCTTCGGCGGCGGGATCGGCATCGTCGCCGCCCTCAAGTCCCCGCTCGACGTCGAGACGCCCCGGCCCACCGCGCCAGACGCCGATCCCTCACTCGCCGCAGCGCCCCCCGACGACGACGACGCGCCGCCCCCCGACCCCACACCCGCCCCCCCGACACCTCCTGCGCCGGCGGACACACCGCGGCCTGAGCCGCCGCCCATCGCCGACGCGGCCCCCGCCCCCGACGCCGCCGATGACGCCCCGCCCGCAGACCCCACGCCCGCCACGCCCGCCACGCCGACGGGCAAGTGGTGGGAGCGCGCGCGCGGCAAGCGCTGCAAGATCGTCTTCAAGGAGAGGGATCGCCTGATCATGCGCGAGGGCGAGCTGCGCCGAGACGAGACGACCACCTACGGCCCGTTCGTCGACAACCCCATCGCCCTCCGCATCCGCGCTGGCCTCGACCCCGTCGTGACGCCCATCGCCTACGGCATCCACCCGCGCACCAAGGCGCCCTGCCTCGTCTTCGCGACCGTCGAGCAGGGCTCCCAGACCGTCAAGGGGGTGCTCCCCCTGCTCATCGGCGACGATCAGCTCGAGCTGGTCCCTGTGGACGGAGCCGAGCGATAGATGATCGACTGCCTCAAGTGCGGCACCCCCAACCCGCCCGCCAACGCCCGATGCCAGGCCTGCAGCGCCTACCTCCCGGTGACGACCGCCGCCAACATCGAGCCGCGAGGCAGCGCCCCGCCCCGCGCCGAGGCCGGACGCCCCTCCTGGCGCAGCGCCGCCAAGCGCGATGTCCGTCCTCGCCGACACCTCGTCTACGAAGACGCCTTCGACGAGGGCGAACCCGACGACCGCCCAGACTATCGCTCGGCTGGCGGCTCGACCCTCATCCATGACCTCTCGGCCAGCCCGAAGGCCCCAGGCCGCTCGAGCCGCCCGACCAACGACTTCCCCTTCGAGCTCGAGCCCACCATCGACGTCGAAGACGACGACGGCATCTTCACCTCCGCCGAGCTCCTCGAGGACGCCTTCCCGGCCGACGACCGCCGCGTCGAGTATCGCTCCGGCCAGCTCATGGAGATGTCCGGGGACGAGGGCGACGCCGACCTCGTCCGCACCGACCGCGTCCAGCCCGACCTCGACGAGCCCTATCAGGATGACCTTCCCCTCAGCCCCGGCGCCCGCGGCCCGCGCCGCCCCGAGCCACCGCGCGCCGCAACGGCCGGGCCGAACCCCGCCCCGGTCGGCCCGCGCAGCCGTCCGCCGGTGATGGGGCCGGTCACCTACGTGCCCGGCAAGGGCATCGTGCCGATCTCCGACAGCCCCCAGAGCCCGATGCTCCGCCCGCCCCCCCTGCCCGCCCGCTCGGAGGGCGACGACCCGCTCGGGCCGCCCGGACAGGCTCCGGGGCGCACAGGGCCGGTCTCCGGCCGGTTCAGCGCGCTCGCCCGCCGCGTGCCGTTCGGCTCGGACGGCGAGGGCACGGTCGTCGACGCCCAGCCGGTCGGCGTGGGCTCCACGGATCCGGGACTCGGCGAGGTCGCGCTGCTGGGCAACAGCTTCTCCGACTCGCCCTCGGGGGGCGGCATGGCTGGGGTCAGCTCCAGCGGCTCGCACATGGCGGGCAGCCTCTCGGGCAGCCACGGCCGCCCGATCAGCTCCTCCTCGAACGTCGCCCCGAACCCGCCCACCCCGCCGCCCCAGGCCCGCCCCCAGCCGCCGCCCCGCACGGCCATACCGCCGCGGCCGCCGGCTGCTCGCTCGCCCCTGACCGACAAGCTCGACGCGGCGCGGAGCGCGTTCACGGGGCGCGAGCCCGAACGCGCGCCCGCGCAGGCTCCACCGCCCTCCGTGGCGCCCACCGCGAGCCTCCGCCTGGGCATCCTCGACGCCGAGGGGAACGTGGCCGAGACCATGCCGGTGAGCCGTGGCCGCGCGATCATCGGACGCGGCGAGGGCGACATCCTCCTGTCGCGGGACGCGATGGTGTCGACGTGGCACGCACAGCTCCGGGTGGGCAAGGACGGTGTGTTCATCAAGGACATGAAGTCGCGCAACGGCGTGTACGTCCGCCTGCGCGAGCCGCTCCGCCTGACCGACGGCGCCGACTTCATCGTCGGCGAGCAGCGGTTCCGCTTCCGCACGGCCTGGACCGAGGTCGATCCCGACCGGACCGGCGAGTTCGGCGCGCGCGGCATCGACGCCATGGCGCGCCTGATCCTGCTCCGCGAGGGCGGCGACCCGTGCGGCGTCTACTTCCTCGGCGACCGCCTCACCATCGGCCGCGCGCGCGGCGACGTCGTGTTCGGCGAGGACGGTGGCATGGCGCCTGAGCACGCCGCGATCCAGCGCAGCGCCGACGGCCACGTCCTGCTCGACCTCGGCAGCGCCACGGGCACCTTCGCGCGGATCGAGGGCGAGGCAAGGTTGCTGGACGGCGACTGCGTTCAGATCGGGCGCACCCGACTCAAGCTGATGGTCGCCTGACCCCGTGCGCGCGCCCCTGCCCGTCATCATCCAGACGGCGTATGTCGGCGACTGCGTGCTGAGCCTCGGGCTGGTGCGCGCCGCGGCGCGTGCCGCCGAACGCCCCGTCCTCGTCGTCACCCGCCCCGCCACCGCACCCCTGTTCGAAGGCGACACGGCCGTCGAGGCGGTCATCCCCTTCGACAAGCGCGGCCGTGACGCCGGCCCGCGCGGCCTGCTCTCCACGTCCCGTCGCCTTCGCGCGGCGCTCGCAGGCCGCGCCGCCATCGCCCTGCTCGCCCAGGGCTCGGTCCGCTCGGCCCTGCTGGCCCGCCTCGCCGGGATCGACGCCCGCGTCGCCTTCGGCGACGCGCCGGCCCGGCTGCTCGCCACCGCCCGCGCCCCGCGCGGCCCCCACCGCCCCGACGACGAGCTGGCCCTGCTCGCCGCGGCCCGCCTGCCCTGCGCCCCCGCCCCCAACGACGCCCGCTTCACCCCGACCCCTGCCGAGGCCGACCGCGCCCGCTGCGCCTTGTCCTCCGCGTCGCCAGCCCCCCTCGTCGCCCTCTGCCCCGGCTCGGCCCGCGCCACGAAGGCGCCGCCGCTCCCCCTGCTCGGCGCCCTGGCGTACCACCTCGACCGACGCGGCTTCGCCCTCGTGGTCTGCGGAGGGCCGGGCGACCGCGCGGCCGCCGGGGCGCTGCGCAGCCACGTCCGCGCCCCGCTCCTCGACACGACGGGCAACAGCCTCCGCGATGCCGCGGCGATCCTCGCCCGCTGCGCCGCGGTGGTCGGAGGCGACAGCGGCCTGCTGCACCTCGCCGCAGCGGTGGGCACACCCACCGTCGCGATCCACGGCCCAACCCCATCGAGCCCGTTCTCAGCGGGCTCCATCATGGTGCCAGGCACCCGCGCAGCGTTCGCGCGCGCCGTGCCTTGCGCCCCGTGCAGCCCCTCGGGCCCCGACCGCTGCCCGCGCGGCCACCACGACTGCATGCGTCTCGGAATGCGAGACCTCGACGCCCTGATGAACACCATTGTCCGCGCAGCGGACACAAAAGTTTTGCATGGCTAATCATTGACTTCACCAGCGCGAATGCGTAAGTTCGGCATGTCATCCGGGGTCGACTGACCCCACCTGCCGTCGGAACCCGCCATGCGCGCCCTCCTCACCTCCGCCTCCCTCCTCGGCCTCGTCGTCCTCCTCGGGCTCGCCGCCTGCCGCCCCGAGCCCGAGGCCTCCGACCCCGACAGGCCCCTCCAGGTCGTCGCCACCACCACCGTGCTCGCCGATCTCGTCCACGAGCTCGGCGGCGACGACGTCGAGGTCCGCGCCATCGTCGGGCCGGGCGGCGACCCGCATCGGTACAAGCCCACCCCCGGCGACGCCCGCCAGATCGCCCGCGCCGACCTCGTCGTCACCAACGGCCTCGCCCTCGAGGGCTGGATCGACGACCTGATCCGCAACGCCGGCGGCGACGCGACCGTCCTCGTCGGCGCCGAAGGCGTCGAGCCCCTCAAGGACCCCCTCCGCACCGGCTACCCTGACCCCCACATCTGGCACGACGTCACCCGCTGGACCCAGGTCGCCCACAACGTCCGCGACGGCCTCGTCGCCGCCGACCCCGCCCGCCGCGACGCCATCGTCCAGCGCCACGACGCCTACGTCCTCCGGCTCGCCGCCCTCGACCAGTGGGTGCACGACCAGGTCGACACCATTCCGGCCGACAAGCGCGTCCTCGTCACCAGCCACGACGCCTTCCAGTACTACGGCAAGGCGTACGGCTTCACCGTCGTCGCCGTCCAGGGCGTCAGCACCGAGTCCGAGGCCGGCGCCCGCGACGTCGCCCGCGTCGTCGACCTCGTGCGCGCCCGGGCTATCCCGGCCGTCTTCATCGAGACCAGCGTCAACCCCAAGCTCGTCGAGCAGATCAGCCGCGAGACCGGCGCGCGCATCGGCGGCACCCTCTTCTCGGACGCCCTCGGCGTCCCGCCCCCGACAGACACCTACGAAGGGATGATCCGCGCCAACACCACGCTGATCGTCGAGTCCCTCCAGCCCGGCGCCTGAGGAGCCTGCCATGCCCACGAACCCGCCCGCCCTGGAGGTCGAAGGTCTCACCCTGTCCTGGGACCGCACGCCCGTCGTCAAGGACGTCTCCTTCGCGCTGCCACCCGGCCGCATCGTCGGCGTGCTCGGCCCCAACGGCGCAGGCAAGTCGACCATGCTCAAGGGCATCCTCGGCCTGATGCCGCGGGACCGCGGCGAGGTCCGCGCGTTCGGCAAGGCGCTGAACAAGGTGCGGGGACGTGTGGTCTACGTACCCCAGCGCAGCGCCGTCGACTGGGACTTCCCGGTCACCGTCAACGACGTCGTCCTCATGGGACGGTACGGCCACCTCGGCCTGCTCGGACGCCTCCGCGCCAACGACCGCGCCATCGCCGACGACGCCATGGAGCGCATGGCCATCGCCGACCTGCGCGACCGCCAGATCAGCGAGCTGTCCGGCGGCCAGCAGCAGCGCGTCTTCCTCGCCCGCGCCCTGGCCCAGCAGGGCGACCTCCTGCTCATGGACGAGCCGCTCGTCGGCGTCGACGCCCGCACCGAGGCCGTCATCATCGACCTCCTGCGGGCCGAGCGCGACGCCGGCAAGACCGTGCTCATCGTCAATCACGACCTCAACACCGCGCGCGAATACTTCGACGACCTCCTGCTGCTCAACAAGACGGTCATCGCCTACGGCCCCAGCGAGGCGGTCTTCGAGCCCGAGGCCCTCGCCCGCTGCTACGGCGGCCAGCTCGCCGTCCTGCGCGGAGCCGACGGCGCCCGCCACATGCTCGCAGGCTGACCGCCCTGCCCCACCTCCGGAGCGCGTCCCGATGAACGGCACCGAGTTCCAGCTCGACACGATCCTGCAGCGCACCGTCGAGTTCTTCACCTTCAAGTACGACTTCGTCGCCACCACGCTCGCTGGCGCCGTCCTCGTGGGCGCGATCTGTGGCCTCCTCGGCGTCTTCATGGTCCTGCGACGCCTCTCCATGATGGGCGACGCCATCGGCCACGCCACCCTGCCCGGCGTCGGGCTCGCCTTCCTCGTCGTCGGCCACAAGGCGCTCGCGCCGATGCTGGTCGGAGCCTCGGCCACCGGGCTGGCCGCCGCCCTCCTCGTCGGCTTCATCACCCGCCACAGCCGCACCCGCCCCGACGCCGCCCTCGGCATCGTGCTGGCGAGCTTCTTCGGCCTTGGCACCGTGCTGTTCAGCGCCATCCAGAGCACGCCCTCGGGGGCGCAGAGCGGGCTCAACGACTTCCTGTTCGGCAACGCCGCCGCCATCACCGTGCAGGAGGTCGCGCTGCTCGCGGGCCTGCTGCTCACCACCGTCGCGGCGACGGTCGCCCTGTTCCGCCCGCTGCTGCTGTCGACCTTCGACACCACCTCGGCGACCCTCATGGGCCTGCCCGTCCGCTGGATCCACTACGGCCTCATGGCGACCGTCTCGCTCACCATCGTGGCCAGCGTGCAGGCCGTCGGCGTCGTGCTCGTGGCGGGCCTCATCATCCTCCCGGCCGCCACCGCGCGGCTGCTCAGCGACCGCTTCCACCTCAACCTGATCCTCGCCACCGTCCTCGGCGCGCTCAGCGGCGCCCTCGGCGCCTGGCTCTCCTTCCTGTTCACCGGCTTCTCCTCGGGCCCCTCGATGGTCCTGGCCGCCGCGCTGTTCTACGCCCTCGCCCTGGCCCTCGCCCCGCGCCGAGGCCTCCTCGCCCGCGTCCTGGCCGCCGCCCGGCGCCACGCCGCGACCGGCGCCTCAACCCCCAACCCCGACGACGACGACCGCCTCTTCAACGACCAGACCGCCGACGCCCGCCCGTAGCCAGGAGCCGCCATGTCCCTCTACAGCTTGTTCGTCGAGCCCTGGACCGCAGGCGACTGGATGTGGCGAGGCGTCCTGACCGCCTCCCTCGTGGCGGTGAGCTGCGCCCTGCTCGGCTGCTTCCTCGTCCTGCGGCGCATGAGCCTGTTCTCGGACGCCCTCGCCCACGTCGCCCTTCCCGGCCTCGTCGGCGCGTACCTCCTGACCGGCTCCACCGGCACCGTCGCCATGTTCCTCGGCGCCATCGCCGCCGCCCTGCTCACGACCGGCCTTGTCAGCGGCGTCAAACGGTACGGCGGCGCCCACGGGGACGCCGCCATCGGCATCGTGTTCACCGCCCTGTTCGCCCTCGGCGTCATCATGCTCAGCGCCTTCGCCAGCGACGCCGACCTCGACACCTCCTGCGTCCTGTTCGGCGACGTCCTGGGCGTGGCCGACCACTCCATCATCACGCTCGCTGTCCTCTGCGTCGTCCTGCTGGCAAGCGTCATCGCCTTCTTCCGCCCCCTCCAGCTCGCCACCTTCGATCCCGCCCACGCGCGCGCCGTCGGCCTGCCGGTGGCCTGGATCTTCGGCGGCATGATGGCCGCGCTCAGCGTCACCACCGTGGCCTCGTTCGAGGCCGTCGGCGCCGTGCTGGTCATCGCCGCCATGATCACCCCCGCCGCCACCGCCCACCTGCTCACCCGCCACCTCCAGACCATGCTCGCCGTAGCCGTCGCCCACGGGCTGATCTCGGCCGTGGTGGGCATGTACGTCTCGATCTGGCTCAACTGCTCCACCGGCGGCGCCATGGTCTGCGTCGGCGCGGTCCTCTTCGGTCTCGCCATGGCCTGGACCCACCTCGCCCGCGCCCTCCGCCGCCCCACCCTGACCGCACCCGACCCCGCCTCCTTCTCCTCCCCTCCCACCCTGGAGTCCCCATGACCCTCGACGCGTCCGTCAATCCCACCGGCCGGTTCTCCGACCGCGTCGCCAACTACATCAAGCACCGCCCCGCCTACCCGCCCGCCGTCATCGACGCCCTCCGCGCCCACTGCGGACTGGGCGCCGACAGCGTCGTGGCCGACGTCGGCTCCGGCACCGGCATCCTCACCCGCATGCTCCTCGACACCGGCTGCTTTGTCTGGGCCGTCGAGCCCAACAGCGCCATGCGCGCGGCCGCCGAGCGCGATCTCGCCCACGACCCCCACTTCCACTCCATCGCCGCCACCGCCGAAGACCTCCCCTTCGAGACCGCCTCCATCGACCTCATCACCGCCGCCCAGGCCTTCCACTGGTTCGACCGCGCCGCGGCCGCCCGCGCCTTCGACCGCGTCCTGCGCCCCACTGGCCACGTCGCCCTGATCTGGAATGACCGCAACGTCCTCGCCAGCCCCTTCATGCGCGGCTACGAAGACACCCTCATCCGCTTCGTCCCCGAGTACCAGGACGTCTCCTACCGCAACATCGTGCACGCCCCCATCGACGCCTTCTTCGGCCCCGCCGGCCACGACCGCCACACCTTCGACTACGTCCAGACCTTCGACCTCGACGGCGTCCTCGGTCGCTTCCAGTCCTCCTCCTACGCCCCCAGGCCCGGCGACCCCCGCCTCGAAGCCGCCCTCGACCACCTCCGCGGTCTGTTCGACGCCTGCGCCCAGGAGGGCACCGTGGACTTCGCCTATAAGACGCTGATGTTCATCGGACGGCCGCAGGTGGCCGATTAGGAGCTCTCGGCCTCCCCGAACCCCTCCCCCCTGACCACCTCCGCCGACACCGCCGCCCCCAGCACCCTCGCCAATACCGTCATCCGGTCCAGCACCTCGCTGAGCACGCGCGGGTTGATCGGCGGCAGCGACTGCGTGATGATGAGGTCGCCCCGGAACAGCACGATCCGCTCATGGTGCTCTATGTAGGCCAGCAGCGCCGACCGCACCTCCGGCGTCAAGATTCGTGCCATATTTTCGCCCCGCTCACCGTATACCCCAAAGGCCCCATCGAAGGTCGCATCCCCGCTCGGAACGCGGCTCGCCCCCCGGTGGTAGGCGTCGTAGCCGACCCGCGCCGGTGTGATCACCAGCCCCTCCGGCACCGCAGGCACCACCGCCACACGGAAGATCGCCGGCCCACGTGTCAGCTCCGAGCCGATCGCCGACTCTTGAGACACCCGGATCGGCGTCCCCTTCCACTCCCCCGAGATCACCCCCGCCGTTGGCGGCGAGGAACACCACGAGAGCTCATGAGCCTCGGCGAACCTGGACCAGACCGTGGGAGCACGGCGCTGAAGCCAGAAGACGACCGCGACGAGCCCGATCAACACCGCAAACACCACCACGACCGCGACGCCCATGGATCCCTCCGATGAATGGGGGTCCGGGGGCGGCTCGCCCCCGGCCGCCGGAGGCCCCTTGCCTCCGGCGGCCAGGGGGCAGCGCAACCTGCACCGCACCCCGTCGACGTCAGCGGCGCCCTGTGCGATAATGCAGACCACAGCCTGCCCACCGCCCTGCCACCGCCGAGGCTCCGACCCTACCATGCTTTCACG